>OFPS01001360.1_pt1 | contig 17844 bp, 18 predicted proteins | sample 1542111 | NCBI WGS metagenome assembly OFPS01 (sample SAMN04209233, study PRJEB22552) | human gut metagenome | biome: gut; material: feces | host: Homo sapiens | place: USA: Oklahoma | reverse complement strand
TTAATATGCGCCATAAACTATTGGTTAGTCTAGGAACTGAGGAACGTCCCATACAAAGTAGGTAATGAGGTTGAGATGGATGAAAAGTATACTCCTTACAATCATAAAGGAACTAAAATTGATGGAGTAGAACCGAAACATCGTGGAACACCTGCTGCAAAAAGAGGATTATCGAATCAACAGGTATGTATCATCACTGCAATACAGAGATTCGGACATACAATTGCCAGAACGTTAAATTATGGCAAGCCTTCATCCATAGATTTATTAAGGTTTGGTGAAAGTCTTGAATCAAAATCTTTTGTAATGCTAGATGGTTCTAACAGTTACAACGAACTTTTAGAAAGTAAGAACTGTACAAAGAAAGTGTTAATCAGTCATGAGTCTTATGATAAGTTCAATCATTTAAATACAGTGAACAGTTTCCACAAATTGATTGAAGAAAGGCTGCAAAAATATAAAGGGGTAGCATCAAAATATATAAATCGATACAATGCTCTTTTTATCATGCAAAGAGAAACGCAAGGAATGGATAATACAGAAAAGCTACAGTACGTACTACTTAGGTTGAAAAACATCTATAAGATCACTCGTTTAAAGGATTTGAAAAACGAATGGTTGTTCGTATAAGTGACAAAAAGCAGAATTATAACAATGTCACCAAATTGCTAGTTAAGCCTTATTATTTACTCGAACAAAAGAATCCGACAGCGTTGCTTCTATTTCCTTTAATGTTTCATTCACTAAAGATAATTTCGTTCCATCTTTCAATAAGACGAATATGCCATTGTCAATTTGAAAATACAGAATATCATCCCTATACACATACCTTGTCTCATACGGTAAATTCAGTGCAATCTTCTCTAATTGATGAATACGTTGCTCTACTTGATTTACCTTTTTGACTAAGGCTTCTTCTATTCGATCTTTCGTAACAAATCCTAAGACATTTGTATCAAATGTATCGGCCATAGCTTCACTATGACTACTTACATATACGATAAAGCGTTGTTTATCTGGATGTTTTTTTATGAATTCAATGCCATTTTGACTTCCTAATTCAATATCTAATAATAATAAATCAAAATAGAAATTGGATTCCATATATTCTTCAACTGTGCAAAAGAAACAAAGTCTATGATTTAAATCTAATAGATTTCGTATTCTTTCTTGTTGAATCAAACTATCTTCTAATACTGCAATTCTCATAGGTCAATTATAATGGGTAATGCAGTAAATGACAAAATTTAATCATTAAGATGAATAATCTTTTTATTCTAAAATAATGAATATAACGATGTATTATCATGAATATCCATCAAATTCCTAACAAGAATGATTTAATTATTATCGAAAATGAAAAAATGCTTGAACTAAGGAAAACACTACTTTCGATAGAACAGCAAGATAAAATCATCCTCACCGCAAGCAATGAAGGTTCTTAACTGACAACATTATGCAGAAATCGTACATTATTTTCAAACTTTGGATTCCTGTCTTTCTGTTGGAACAGTGAACTCTACAATCAAGCACTACATTTAGCACATTAGCGATTGTTTTCTGTATCTCTACATGGAAGCATAGTCAATCTCCCTATTTAACATTTATTTAATTTACTCTTATTCCACTGTTCATGACTTTGATCTGATTCATTTGGATATATTCAATCGTTTCATTTTGATTTTTATACTGTTTCTCAAATTCATGAACACACTTATTCTTATCGATTTTGTTTGTATTTAGATCATGCAGGAAGTAATAAAGCTTTCAGCTTTTCTTACACAAACACCAATAGGGATGAACTTCATGTATTTGAAGCAGCTATTGATCTTTAGCCGGTGCAAATAATCAAGCAAATGGTGATATTCCTATATCTTTAAAATCATTTTTAAGCAGAAATCCAAACATTAAAACAATTGTATTTCATCTAGACAATGATGAAGTTGGCACGAGTGCTACTACTTATATGATGAATCGTTTAAAGAATAAATACCATTGCATAGATCAACATTCAACAAAATACAAAGATGTAAATGAAGAATTACAAGAAATGAAAAAAGTTTGATTTTAAAGTCTTGTTTGGCTATAATAAAAGTGTAAAGAGGCTTTTAAAAGCTAGGGCTGGTCGAAAGACCCGGGTCCACACAAAGGCGGGTAAGACACCCGCCATTTCTTTTGGAAAGTTGAGGATGCGTAATGGAATTAAGTGTTTTCGTCGATGAATCTGGAGATTTTGGTGAATATGATTATCATGCTCCTTACTATATTATTTCCTTAGTTTTCCACAACCAAAGTAATGATATTCAATCTGATTTATCACATTTTAATGATGAATTAGCTTATTTAAACTTATCTAATCACTGTGTCCATGCAGGTCCAATTATTCGTTCAGAAGAAGAATATAAAGGAATGTCACTAGACGAAAGAAGAAAGATATTAAAAAAATTAATGGCATTTATCAGACATATTGATATTTCATACAAAACAATATATATCGAAAAGAAGCATATTAAGGATTCTATCGAAGCCACGGGTAAATTAAGTAAACAATTATCCTCGCTAATTCGAGAAAATATGGATTTATTTTGTAGTTTCGATGTTGTGAAAATATATTATGATAATGGGCAAGTGGAAGTAACCCGTGTTCTCTCTTCTGTTTTTAATGCTTTATTAGAAAACGTAGAATTTAGAAAAGTAATTCCATCACAATATCGATTGTTTCAAGTAGCTGATTTAATTTGTACATTAAAGCTAACTGAATTAAAATTAGAAAATCATACTCTTTCAAAATCAGAAAAAGCTTTTTTTGAAGATGAAAGAACTTTAAAAAAGAATTATTTAAAACCCATAAAAAAGAAAGAATTGTAATTATGACGAGCAGGAGCTCGTTTTTTTATTACTCAAATTTCAAGAAAGGAGATGATTCAATTTGAACAAACAATTTGATCTGTTTCAAAAAATGAAAATCAAAGTAGCCTGTGACAATATCAGTCGCATGACTTATTCCTACATTAATCTAGATACAAAACAACCTACCGTTGTTCCATCTAAACACTACAAAGATATCTTGGATCAACCAGTGGAAGTACTAGTCAATGATCAAGTAAAAAAACAATTCTTAAGTATTATGTTTAAACAAATGAAGGCATTAAAGGAAGAAGAACCTATTCTCTTTAATGAAACATTACTACCGTAAACGATGTGCCATTATTCCAAAACCACTGCACCATTCAACCAAAATTTGCATGCAATAGAATACGATATAGAAGATCATGTATCTTTACTTCAAGCAATTATGATGCAGGAATCTGGTGGTAAAGGAAATGATCCTATGCAAGCTAGTGAATCAGGATACAATACAAAATTTCCTAGAGTTCCTAATGGTATTACAGAACCGGAGTATTCCATAGATATTGGTACACATACCTTTTCGGATTGTGTTAAAAAGGCAAATGTAAAAGATCCATCAGATACAGAACACATCTATCTAGCTTTGCAAGGATACAACTATGGATCTGGATATATTGATTGGGCAATTTCTAATTTTGGTGGTTATTCCAAATACAATGCACAACACTTTTCAGATATGAAAAAACAAGAATTGAATGTATCAGGATATGGAGATCCATCTTATGTCGATCATGTTATGCGATATGTCGGTATTACCTTTAGAGGTGGAACTAATCCTAACTTTAATAACATGGAAGCATGGATTACAAAGAATCCATATGCTAAAACAGGCTTATATGGCCAATGCACATGGTTTGCATGGGGAAGATTCTATTAGCTCTATGGATATGATCCTGGCTTTACTGGAAATGGATGGAATTGTGTAGATGAACTACTAAAAGCACATCCAGATAAATTTGAAAGATCCACTACCCCCAAAGCAGGAGCAGTATTTTCTGGTATTAGTAAAAACTATGTTGGTACAGTATTAAAAGTAGATGGCAACAACATTACAATTCAAGATGGCAATTATGATGGCATTACCAATACGTTCGAAGATGCAAAAAAGGATTGGAAAACCAACACCTATACTCTTGATTACTACAGGTCAAGAATGGGAAATAATATAAATGTCATCATTACCAAAAATTTAATTTTTTTATAATTTTGGTAATGATTTTTATGTTTCTGAATTATTGAATATTCCATGGTGGCAGAATAAACATGGAATATTCGGGTAGCAGGTAGATACCTGGGAATGAATTTAAATATAGTTTAAATCACTTCACACGTATTCTCTTTTAAAAGCTACTATTTAAATATTCTTCCACATCCATAGATACTATCTTTTTGTTTTCAAATAATAAGACTTTATCGTATAAAGAAACTGTTTCTTTTGTTACTTTATGTTCAATAGATAGAACTGTAAGATATGGATCGGATAAAATGAATTGATGTATTCGATCTGAATTTGTTTTATCAATTGCAGAAAAAGCCTCATCCAAGAAAAGCCATTTTTTATTTCTGTACATTGCTCTAGCCAAACAAATACGTTGCTTCTCTCCACCACTTAAATTCAAATGTTCAAAATCAAGATTGTCTCTTTCTTTATCAAACATTGATTCTAAATTAAATATAGTTACTAAATCTTTCAAGGAATATTTACTCATTTTCCTTCCTAAAGTAATATTTTGTTCAAAGGAAAACGGTAATAAATCATTGTTTTGATTCACATAAGAAAACTTATCGACATAGGTGCTAAATTGAACATCCTTCAAATCCTTATCGTTCACATAAATGCCATCTGCTTTCTTCTGCTTTGTTAAAATGTCTAAAAACGTACTCTTACCATCTCCACTTTTTCCAATGACTAAATACTTTTTTCCCTGATTTATTACCAAATTACTTAAATCCAATATTTGACGAACACCATAAGAATAACTTAAATGCTTAATCTTAATGTCCTGAATTTGTTCATCAAAAGCAATGGATTCATTCTCTTCAGAGCATATTGAATCATCCAACAGTTTTTGTAGAACCGGTTTAGAAGATTGAATCATGTTTCGAAGATTTGCATAATTAACGATTGGCATGATCACCATATTACTAGCTTGTGCAATCCCTAATAATTGTCCAACTGTTAATCGATTATAATGTATTAACACAATTCCAAAGAGCAATGTCAAAAAAAACATGGCTTGAGAAATAAAAGAATTTATCGAAGTAAGTATTTTTATAAATCCATTATTTTTTAGAGTACTTTGTTCTAAATTCTTATTCTCAAGGTCCAGATCGTCACAAAATACTTTTTCTAAATTTAAAATCTTTATATCACTAAAACAACGACACAGATTTTTAATAGAACAAAGCCATTGCTTCATTGAATCCAAATAATTCATTTGATTCTTCTTTAAACTGTTTTTAAAAATACTATTTATTAAAATTGTTATAAAAGCACAAAAGAGCAAAAATATTAATATTTCTACACTTAGATTTGCGATATATAGACTTCCCAATATCAATGAAATAGTTAATGAGAACACATTTAATTTTGAAGAAACATAATTATCAATCACCACATTCACTTCATTATTAAATTCATTCAATATCTCACTGCTATCCTTTTTTTGAAACGATTCTATATTTCTGGAAGCATACGATTGATACAAATTTTTATTTAAACTATAACGTATTTTATTCTTCAACACCTCTACTACATATTGTTGCAAAGTGGAAACAATTAAATAGACACCTAAAAATATCAATACGATCACTATAAGGCTTAAAATTGAATCCAGAAGATGATCATCAAATATATAGCTCATCAAGATGGATTTTAATAGATCCACTACTGAATATGAAACAATGAGAATAAGCGAAATAAAATATAATACTTTATGATTCTGAACAAGTTTAAACATAAATAACCCCTTTTCCTTAGGACTATTATTTTTCAAGACAAAAGAAAAGACAAGAAACTGTCATTGAGAAATAAATGGGTTTCTTGTCTATATTAAGTTCAATTTATTAGGTAATCTTGCACAAACTAAAAATTATATAAAATCATTTGCGATACAAATCTCTTTATATTTATGCAAGTATTCACAATTTTTTATGAATAAGAATTTAAATAAAGAAGAATCATTTTTTAATTCTTTTAATCGATTCTGATAGTCTACATTCAATTGATAATCCTCATTTAGCATCATAGAAAAAACATCAATATACTTAGAATCATCTAATTCTTTGATTAATTTTTTCGCATCTCCAACATTTTCTTTTAGAATCTCATATACAAATAAAACTTCTTTATATTTGACTGCAAAAAAGTCATCCGTACATGATTTTAATCCTTTCTTTAAATATTGATTCCCCTTTTCCATACAATCCTTATGCTGTATCATAGTTGCTCCCAGATTGTAGAAAGCCAACATCCTATATCGTGAATCATACTGAGCGGCACTTGTGTAATATTTTTCAGCTTGATTTAAATCTATATCCAGACAAAGCCATCCTAATGAACAAAGGATTTCTGCAATCAATGTTTTATTTCCTAATTCAATCGCATAATTTAAACATGTTTTGTACAGATCATATGCCGCAAAAGTATTTTTTTGATACGCATATAGATTGGCTTTGGCCTTCAACCTTCGTATAAATATCCATTCCTCATTATCAGATAGTTCCATATTTCCCGAAGATAATCTAAACAAATTAAAACATTCTCTTTGCGAATCATCCATGTATGAATAATACGCTTCCACTTCAGCAAGTGATATATTGATTTGAGAATTCATTTCGGAAGCATACAGTAAAAACAATTGATATTGAACAAATAAACAGGATGACACAACCTCATCTTTATATTCCAAAAGCTCATTAATTATCTTAAATATTTTTGAATCCGATGACATATAGTATTTAAAGAAAAGATCCAACATCTGTTTAATTCTTTCTTCTTTAATCGTATCCATCGTAGAAACCCCTAATTTTTTAAACAACAAATTGTATATATCCTCATTTGCGACCAAGATATTATTTTCAATTTTAGAAAGATATGAAGGAGAACAAACCCCATGTGATAAAGCTTCTAATGATATGTCTAACTCTTTTCGTTGTTTCTTAATCAATAATCCTCTGTAATCACTCATGCACTTATCACCTACTAATCCAAAAAGTAACTCATTATTTGTTCCTAATTATATCACAAAATACCATCTACTCTCAGGACATAATCTCATGGTGTAAACAACTTTACTTTTGTCAGAAACAGAATCCTGTGGGCAACACGTGATGCACCACCGATACCTGGAGTACCAAAAAGCCTAAAAGAGATTAAAAACAATACAAGTAAATTACGAGCACATACAAAAAATCATCTTAAACAACATTTAAACATAGTTATAAGCTGAAAAGAGGATTAGGCAAATTATCATTGCTCAATCCTCTTTATCATTTTACTAAAACCCAATAGTTCGTCCCAATCAAAGTTGACATAAGCCCAATAGGAATTTGGTTAGCCGACTTAATACAATAACTTTTCTGCAAATTTTGCAAAGCCATCTTCATTATGTGTAAAGTCAGTGATATAGTCTGCACATGCTTTTGTATGCAGTGCACCATTTTTCAGACACACCCCCAATACCAGCAAGTTCCAGCATCGGATTATCAAATCAATCCCTAACAGTTCAACAGCATGCTGAAGTTCAGTTCCCTTATTAATATATTGGCATAGTAATAAAACTATATTCTGTTCATTTTCTTTCTTTCCAGTTTATCCCAGTTCAGTTTGTTCTTCTTGTATCCCACAAATGCAGTCACACGGACAAATTCCAGATAAAAGCGGAGAAAAGTTGTTTCAAAAAAACAAGCAGTAATAGCAAGGATCAGTTCTCGAAAAGAAAGCTTCTGGTCAATGGTATAGATTCTTGAAAAATATGCAGTTAATGTGAGTAAAATACCATACAGGGCATAGCAGGCAAGAAATACCAGCATAAATTTCACATTCAGCATATCCATCATCACAGATAAAACCATTGTAAGTACACCCAAAAATTCGATAAATGGTGACAATAATTCGTAAAGCAGAAAATAAAGATAGGATAAAAGTCCTACAGCTCCGTACCGTGGGTTTGCCAGCATTTTACGGTGTCCCCACATACACTGGAACAATCCTCTCTGCCATCTTTTCCGCTGCTTGCCCAATTCACTTAATTTTTCCGGAGTTTGCGACCAGCAGATGGCATCCTGGGCAAAATCAATCTTATATGGCTTACGATTCATGCGACTGAATTCATGAAGCCTGACTACCAGTTCCATGTCCTCGCCCATTGTACTGTTGTCATATCCGCCTACGGCAATCACCGTTTTTTTCTCAAATAATCCAAAAGCTCCGGATATAATCATGTTTGCATTGATTTTATCCAACAGGATACGTGCTGCCAGAAAAGAACGATCATATTCCAGGGATTGCATTCTTGCTATTATATTCCTAGGCAGCCTGTATTTTATCACATGACCTTTTTTTATGACAACACCATTGGCTGGGCGGACACTTCCACCAACGGCTATTACATTTTCGTCCTCCAGAACCGGACGAACAATTTTCTCCAGCGAATCATATTGTAAAATAGAGTCCGCATCCATACAGATAAACCAAGGATACCTAGCTGCATTGATTCCGGCATTTAAACTGTCTGCTTTTCCGCCATTCTTCTTGCGGATCAAAGTAATGGGCACTTTTTGGTTCGGGCATTCATAAATCTCTTCCTCAGGCTGGCATTGGATCAGATGACGGATCAGGCGTTCCACTCGCTCCATATGAAATGCATCAATCAGAACCTGAGATGTTTTGTCTTTAGAACCATCATCTATTACTATAATTTCATATAGTTTATAATCCAGGTTGAGAAGTGAAATGACTGTATCCTTCACTGTAACCTCTTCGTTATAAGCCGGAACAAGAATGGAAACCGGTATGTAATAGCTTTGCCACAGTTTATTATGCATCTGTTCAAGGCGGTATGATCTGTACAGCTCAATTACACCTGCTACAACCGACAAAAACAAAAAGCTGGAATATCCAATCAGGTATATAATAAAAAACAGATTGATACATTCCAGAAAAAAACGAAATGCATCGGTCATAACCCCATCCTCCTTTGTGCTTTTACTTCATCCAGCTGGTACTCTAACATTTCTTTTGCGTAGCGGTCATTTCCCTGTAAAATATCAGCTAATGCATCCCTATCTGTATTCAAAACTGCAAGGCTTTTTGCAGCATTATAACGGACATACCAGTTTTTACTAGAAGTCGCTTTTTTCAAGATTTCCAGTGTCTGCGGTCCGGGATACACAGCAAGAGCAGAAACACAGGCATTCTGCAATTCCCAGATTCCTTCCTTTTCTTCTTCGGTGTGGTGAAGCAAAAAAGAAACACTTCTTTCATCCTGATATCTGCCAAAATAGCGGACACATGCGATTTGAATTTCCATATCCTGGCTTGTTTCCAGCATAGACAGCATTTCATCCTTCCAGTTTGACGATGCATATCGAATATAATCCAACAAGGTTACCTGCATCCTTGGATGAAATTCACTCATTTTTTTCCAAAGGAGTGGTATCAGTTCTTCTTTTTTATCGAAGGAAAGAAGTCCATCTGTAAGTATTTTTTTATGCGGAAGCAGCTGCTCATTTGCATCCAGAAATGTCAATGCCTGCATAACCGCGTGTATATCTTCTGAACTGTATAATGCCCGCAAAGCATTCTCCCTGCAATAAAGACTTTTGTTTCCAAGCAGGTCAAAAAGAAACGGGAAAACAATTTCCTTAGCCTGGAATTTCGTCATATGAAATATGGCAAATACATAAGCCAAACAGGCCTTTTCCATATCCGATTTTTTTTTATAAACCGGTATCAGTTCTTCCATCAGCCGACTTACAGATGCTATTCCCTGCTGGAATTGTTCCGGCATACTGTTTTCAACTTTAGATAATGCTTCACTAAACGTCAGAAGTCTACTGGTTGAATGAAGCTCTTTAACCAATCTTTTTTCCTGCTTCTTATTTTCCGTTATATTTTCTAAAAACAACTGTCTGTATTCTTCGCAATATCGTTGTTCCCTCCTGTTCAGAACACAGGAACGATATCTTGAAATTATCTCTGTAAAGCAGTTAAAAATGATAATCCCCACGCAGACAATAAAATAAAAAACAATCACAAGCTGTGCTATCATTCGTATTCCTTTCCTGTCCAGTATGTCTTCAGAACCTGGTATGCTTCTTTTAATCTTTCATGGTAGGATACTGTATTCTCCCATCCTTTCAGTTTAAGACCTCCCATCTCGATTGTATTTTCTTCTCCGCCAAAACCTATAAACATCTCTTTGATTCCCACTGCTTCAATGCCATAATTTCCGTCATAATAATCATCATGGATCTGCATTCGGGACGGATCAGAAAAATTCAGCAGCTGCCATGGGATTCTAATTTCCACATCATCTCCGTTACAGATAAAATCTGCCCTGGAATCATAAGCAGATGCAGATGGATTTCCATTACCATAATGCAGCTTTCCACTTTCAAAGGTTTTTAACGGTGTGGCAGCATCCTGATACTGACCAATAACATCCCGTAATACCATGCTAATATTTTCGAATACAGCGCTGTTTCTGGCTGGTGGATCAATATAAGGATCTTTTCCTGTAATATCTTCCTCATAATTGGCATGAATGGGATTATACCGATCCTGAACCAACAGACGAGTATTATCTTTTCCATTTAAGATCAGTACAAAATCTGCAGGTCTTCCAAATTCTGCTGTACAGTTTTTCATACGGGTACTGCCTGTTTTAGGGGTCGTATCAATCGGAACATACAGCGTGTCATTTTCCAAATCAAAGTCCTTTTTATGGAGATATAAATAAACACCGGAGGCATCATACTTCACACTGATGAAAGAGCCGTCTTCATATTGGATTACCCTATCTTTATCCGTCCATTCGGAAGTATCTCCGTCCACGTAACTAACACTTTCTTTTTCCCCAGAGTCAAATGCCAGCAAACCAAAATGCTGGTCATTTGTCTGAGCATCTTCCCAGTAAATATTACGGCTTAAATCTACAGAATACATGGTATTCCAGGTACGCTTAAACCATTCATCCTGCCAGGAATAGACACAGCCTCCGGAAAGTCCGGCAGCCATAATGTCTTCATAACAATCTACCAGAATCTTTCCCTGTTCTTTTTCAGAATAGTATCCAAGTCCTCTGCTGGTCACCTGATTCTTCTGAATCTCGCCTCGTCCTGTGGCTACACCAAATTCAACAGCCAAAACCGGCATTGTATGATGTTCGTTTAAAAGTCTTAAATATGCCCGATAAGTATTCCGTTTTCCCCCAGGAGTGATACAGTCACTGAAGTCAATCTTTTTATCAGACAAGCTGTTCCATGTTGTGTATTCCATACAAGAAAGGTAATCCTGATCATATGGAGATGCACTGTAGCTAGCAAACTGACCTGATATAAATTTATCAGTTGCAGTTATATGTTCTGTGTCGATCCGAGCACATTTTCGGAAATATTCTGCAATCTCTTTAGGATAATCAAAAGGATCTGTTGCATTTCCACTGGAAAAGGAAATCAGACGCTGCTCATCATATCTTGTTGATTCATAGTGAAGCATCCTGTCACCTGTTTTGGCAAGTAAGGATTCAAAGGCAGAAGCATCTTTTGAAGCAGTAAGATAGGTTCCTTTATAAGGTTCCATATCCGGATATTTCTCATCTGTATATGCAACTGTTGTATCTTCCCATCCATTTCCGATAATATATCCCAGCACCCATTTCGAGACATCGTGTAAATAAAGTCCTGCACTTGTATCTGCATCATTATTGATGATAAGTCGTTTTCCATGGATCACATCTACAGTGACCAGGCAATTATCCAGAAGTTTTCCTGCAAAGGAGTCGTCATATGCATCCACTCGGGAGTTTTGTATATAATCATTTACCCAGATTCCCTGAAGTAAATATAACGGTTTTTCATGTTGGGAATTGTATTCATAGAACGCTTTATAAAAAGCCGGATTCTGGACAGAATAGACTCTTAGCGTATTTGCTCCTGCTTTCTGGATCAGCTGAAACCAGTGCAGATAGGTTTCTTTGGTGATTGCATAATCTGTAGACCATTTACCAGGAATACCACTTCCCATATCAATTCCCCTGACTTCAAATGGTTCCCACTTATCTTTGTCCTTTATAAGTATCTCTTTATTCTCAGTCCGGACAAATGTGTTTATATGATTGTCCCGGTCTGAGTCAATATAAAATCCGCCATAAAACACAGCTATAAATCCAATAAATAGAAACAGAATGATGGCAGATATGCTGATAATAAATCGTTTCATATTTTAATCATTAACCTCATTATACTGCTTTACACGGGAGGACGCTGAATACTGACGCAGAGTCTCAATGTTTTCATCCAGCCATTCTCCTCTGTTTCGCAGGTAACCTTTTAACTGCTCTTCAGCGGCAGATCTGCTGTCCAAATTTCTCGATAACGGAACCAGAAGTCCCTTTGCCTGTTGTTCCACACTTCCCCATCGTGCATCGTTTCTTGCAAGAGCTGGTTCGATAAAATCAAGGGTTTCATCAATATAACGATCAAGTGATTCCTCACTTAACAGACCTTTTCGTAAGGAATGATATCGCTGGATGACCCGTTCAGTAAAATCCTCATCTTTGATAAGCATTTCAAACCATAATCGATTGTTCAGGAAAAATCCTGTATAAGGAAGTTCCTCCTCGAAATAGTTATTGCAGGCATTATTAAAATCCCATACACACATATGATACAGATTATCTGTTCCCTTATAAATATAAGTGGAATAGTTTCCGGCATCTGCATTACTGGAAAGCTCATTTATTATAAAGTAATCTACAAAGCTGTCTACATCTATCATAGAAGTGTAGCCATATTTTTCCCTGTCATAATCATATGAATACAGAGTTTTTTCAAAATTTGAAAAATCCTGCTGGATTTCTTCTGTCAGTCTGGCATCCCTGTTCCTGCTTCCGGGATATTCTATCTGCAGCTGGAGGGAGGTTTTGTAGGTATACGTTGTAAAGCTGTTTAAAGCTTCTTCGTCCGCATGCTGATGATCCAGGCGAAGCAAGTATCCGGAAAATGTGCTGTGCTTGGCATTTACACGAAGTCCCAGTCTGGCGCCATCTTTTCCGCCGGTTATCGTTTCAGTCATTACATATAGACCTTCATATTCACCATTAAGGATTACTTCGCAGAATCTTACATTTGGCGCATAAGACATCATTTCTCCGGCAAGATTGTAAAACATATAATTTCGTATGGCTGTTTTATCAAGCCAGGGACCGTATAATACCCATTCATGGTGCGCATCCATTCCCATAATGGAAAGCGGATTGTTTTCCCCTTTTTTATCTACAAGTCTGATGGCATAGCTTGGCTTATCAAACTCTCTTGAGGAATTACCTCTCACTCGTATGCGGATTGCAGAAGATACATCTGCCGTTTCATTTGCATGATGGTACTCTTTGCTGTCATTTCCGATTATATCCATCTGAGCAGCAATTGTAGTTTCCCCATCAGCAGCACGTGTATAAATGCGGTTGTTTCCATCATCCTTAATGGGTCTTCCCGGGATTACCACCCCATCTGTATCAATTTTGACAATCGGAAGATATGTACACAGACCGCCATCCGCAGGATCCGTACATGGTTTGTGGGGAATTTCCTGTTCATGCTGGTGAATTCTATCTGTTTTTCGATAGTCCCGATAAGGCAGTGGCGCAAAAACAGCAGTCAGGATAACCACAAAGCAGCATGTAAATCCTATTATTTTATATTTCATATCAGTTATAAATCTCATCGCTTTGAGCCACAATATTAACACTTTCGATTTGTCCAAGGTTATAGAAATCATCTGTTAAAGCCGGATGCTGTTTCTGAACATTTTCCAGTATTTTTCTGGATAATTCATAAATGTACTCAGCATTCTCCTCTGTCGTATTTTTCACCCGAAGAACGGCACCACTGCCAAAATAACGAAAGACCTGGGATTCTATATTTTCACAGCGACTTCTTTTTGCACGGATGCTCAAAAGCATACGGTTATCACTGCGGATTGCTCCCATGATAAGAAAGATAAGAAAAATAGCAGAACTGCCTACTGCAGCAACCAAATAATCTCCAACTCCACAACATATTCCCACAATGATCGTCCAGAAAATATATACAGTATCTCTGGAATCTTTTATTGCAGTTCGAAAACGCACGATAGATAATGCACCGACCATACCAAGCGACAATGCAATATTGTTTCCTATGACAGTCATGACTGTTCCTGTCATAACCGTCAGAACGATTAATGTTACTCCAAATTTTTTGCTGTAAATCGTTCCCTTATGTGAAATCACATATGAAATAAAAATAAACAGACCAATGACAGCACTTACCAGAATATGCATTGTAATCTGCTGCCAGGCCATATCCCCCTGCTGGGAAAGCAGGTCATAAATCGTCTCTTTCATTTCTTCCCCTCCTAAAATCTGTAATCACAGCCAATTTGTCTTGCCATACAGTATTTGCTTACGGAAATCTCACTTTTCTGAACAGGCAGAAGCATATGCTTGATATAGCTTAACAAAAAACCGTTATATTTTACTTCCAACACTACAGCAAAAGGAGACATTACACTGTTTAACACCAGATTTCTATCAAATATATTGAAATTTGCTTCATTAGCCCGTATTCCGGAATCAAAAGTTATTCGAATAGAATTTTCCGGTGCGGTAAATGCAAATCTGTCATATTCTACAACTGTTTTAGGACGGTATGCCCACATTTCCATAATTGAATAACATTCCTGTCCAAACTCACTGCCACTGTTTAAAAGTACAGAATAATCCCCCTCAATGAGAGCCTGCGCTTCCATTCTGGATAATCTTAATGATCGCTTCCGCTGATAAGGTCCCTGCTTCTGCTTCATTTCAAACAGTGCAAAATCCGCATCAGGACTATATACCCGCAAACGAAACTTTCTTCTTAACTCCAGACCATCTTCCTTTTCCTGAAAATCCCGATTTGACAAAGAATCAAAGTACAAAGAACGTACCTGATAACCATCCGGTCCATTATGTGAGTCAGTATGAACCACATTTGACAAATAATTCCGAAGTTTTAATGCTTCTACCTGATTAAGTAGAAATTTCTTTTCTTCCCGCAGTACATCGCGCACAGTATCGTTTCCTCCTGCTTTTGTTTTTTAGTAAATACTAGGACAGTATGTCCATATATAGAAAAAACCTATTAATTGTACAATGAACTCTCAATAAATTCAACATTTATCTGTGTGATTGTACTGTATCCACAATCGACCTATGCCACCGAAGCTATTTCACAGCGTGAAACCATACGCGTGGGCTTCTTTGAGATGGACGGATACCATATGCAGGATGAAACCGGAAAACGAAGCGGCTATGGATATGATACCTTACGTCTTATGGCACGCTACTGGAATGTTCGATTTGAATACATCGGCTACGACAAGAGCTGGGGTAATATGCAAAAGATGCTTGAAGGCAACGAAATTGATATAGGTACTTCCACACATAAAACACCCGATTTGAAAAAAATTGATTTTTCCAGACCGATTGTAAGCAACGAATGTATATATCATTATCAAAAAAGGAAACTTAGATTTGCTGAATAAAATCAATTACACAATCGACCAGGTAAATGACGCAGAAGGAGCCTGGAAAAACAAACTGTACAATCGTTATTATGAACAAAACGATATCCCAAAGCTGAATTTTACCGTTAAAGAAAAAGCGATAATTTATCCTTGTGGATTTTATGATGTTTCCAACACCTGGTCCAGATTCTTTTGTAATGTATCGATCAAATTCCTAACCAGAATGATTTAATTATTGTTGAAAATGAAAAAATGCTTGAACTAAAGAAAGCTCTACTTTCGATAGAAGAAGATAGAGCAGCAGGAAAAAGTAGTTGCACACTCGATGAATTTGAGACGTATCTTAATGATGTAATTGAATCGTAAATTTAAAAATCCTCCATACCGCAAAACTAATTAGATTATCAATCTATTACGATTGGAGGATAGACTATAATATTATGATTATAATGTAGGTAAAATAATAAAACCTTATAAAGCTAATTTTTTGTTTAGCATAAATTTAATTGTTTTTTCAACGCCTCTTGCAGCACCTGTGAAAAATTAATATTTTTTTCTAACGCAGCTGAATTAAGCCATGCAGGTAAAGTAACCGTTCTATGTACAGCTCTATTTATATTCGCTAATCGAATTGAAGGCATATACACATCTACCAATACAGCTCGTTCGTTCGATTCTAATACTACTTCATGCAATGGTGTTGCTTGTGGAATTGTTTCTCCATCTTCCTCCATACCAGCCAATACGACACCTAGTAATTCTCTAGCAGATAATAATGCATCTTCTTCATCTTTTCCACTAGTAGCTACATGAAGATCTGGAAAATCCACTGCGATTTCTTGGCCTTCAACATAAGTAAAAACAGCTGGATAAAAATAACGTTCGACTTTTTTCATAAAAAATTTTCTCCTTCTTTAAGTGCGGGAGAGGACTAATCAAAAATTAGTCCCGATTGCTCCTCAATCCTCTTTAAAGTTTTTGGTGGTATGTCCTTGTCTGGATGTTTTACAGTTGTACGTCCTTTTTTAGTTGGATGTTTAAACTGATGATGCGACCCAACACAAGAAACCTCATACCAACCATCCTTTTTTAGAAGTTTGATAATCTCCCTTGAGGAAAAACTTTTCATTTTAGTTCCTCCACGCACAGTATAACACATACTATAGTATGTATCAATCATTATAAAACCAACATCACTCATAAAATTTTTTGCGACATTTTTAATTCTAACTTTTTTATTTGCACAGGAGTTAAATACATTACACTGACTACTCCTCCCGCAAATAGTGAGGATTCTGAACTGACAAAATTACGCGCATTTGTACATTATTTTCAAACTTTGAATCCCTGTTTTCTGTTGAAGAAGTAAATTCTACATTCAAGCACTTACCACTTCTTCTAACACCAATAATCACCTTTATATTCTTAGTCTTTAACAATCTAATAAGTTGGTTTAAATATGAATCCCTTTTAATGTATTTTATAGGAACCCCATTACCAAAACTTTAATTTTTTTATAGTTTTGGTAATTGTTTTTGCGTTTCTAAATTAATTCAACAAACAAAAAGTCGAATTTTTCAGACGACTATAACATTACATATAGCTACGGTTCTGAAAAATAGAAAATATCATTTTCTTGTTAATTCAGCATGTAGAATTCACTATATTAGCCAAAAATGAAATTTTATTGATTTTAACTAATATAGACTTTATAAGTGAACGGTTTAATTCGGCACGCCGAGTTAAAATTTGTATAACATTTCTAAAAGATAGCTTAGATTTTATGAGCTATCTTTTTATTTTTGATGAAGGAGGATTGTAAAATGTTAAATACATTACAATAATACCTCCATATATTGTCTAATTATCTTTTCAATTCGAAATGCTTTTGCATACACCATTAAACGATTAAGATCCTTATCACTTCTTTGTAAATAAGTTTTAATCGCCATATTAAAATCCTGAATTTCGAAATTACGTCTACTTCTCACTAAATCACAAATTGTTCTTTCCAAATCATACATTGGGATTTCATGACCAAATTGATTTGTGATTGTAGTCTTTCCTAAATCTAAAAGTTCCTTTTTCACTGTATAAACCTTATAACTATAAATGTCAACTTAAAAATGTACAGTTTTGATCATTTAAGAATGTACAATATT
>OFPS01001317.1_pt1 | contig 18381 bp, 12 predicted proteins | sample 1542111 | NCBI WGS metagenome assembly OFPS01 (sample SAMN04209233, study PRJEB22552) | human gut metagenome | biome: gut; material: feces | host: Homo sapiens | place: USA: Oklahoma | reverse complement strand
GCATTTTAAGGCGATTATAACGGAGTTTGCATTGAAGCCACTGAAATATATTGGGAACCCACATAACCGCCTTAAAATCGCATAAAACCAATGCTATTCAGCGATTAATGAGTAAATTTGTATAACCGTCTAAAAGTAAAGAAAGTATGAAAGCGGAAGTGATAACATTTTTGGAACGTTTCGACATCGAACACGCAACACCAGATAGCCAAATGGCATATATGTTTAATGAATGGGATGATTTTGAAGTTGCGGATAAGTTCGGAAAATCGTATGGTCAGAATGAATTTTTTGAGAACGACCAACGAAAGGTAATCAACGACCTTATAAAATCCAACCGTCCGAAATGGGTTATAGCGTTATATAATTCCGCAACCATCATTCTGAAAAGACGCTTTCAGCGGAAAATACTAATCAATCCAACAGTCACTTACAACGACCTTAACAATGTGTCGGAGTTTGACCGCCATTATACTTACGGCTTCTTCGATAAAGACCATGAAAAGGATTATGAACTATTCCAAAAGGTCTATCCTAATTCTGCGTGGTATGGTGATACTAAGAGTTTGAGACTGTGTGATATAGAAGCGGTTGTAAAAGGGATTTTGGAAGATAACCCATAAAAAAGAGAACACCACACAAAAACGGTGTTCTCTTTTGTTCATTGCACTTGTGAAATCAATCACATTCTGCAATAATTTTACCTTCACAGATGAATACCTTAGGTGCATCGAAATAGGCGCCATTAACATGACCTGTATCATCACCTGTTAGTGCCTCTGTCATAACATAGCACAACGCATTATCATCAGAGGGATAATTATCGCTTTGATAATGAGACCACTCATCTTCAGAAAGATATGAACCTGAATATACTCGTCCATCATGATTAAGCTCATCAAGTTCGCCATTTTCGTCATAGATAAGATAAAGATTATCAAAATCAATATTTACTAAAATATTTTTAATATACTCACTTTTATATTTAAGTATAAAATTGATAATATCATTATTATAGTGATTATTATTTAAAAGATCAATTACTCCATCATCAAAAATCTTTTTATCAATAGTATTAATAATTAACTCATCAGTATAATGATATAAACTAATATACTCAAAATATTTATTAACACTACCATTATTTAATTTATTAATTAAATCATCTAATCTATAAGTAACAATTAATTCTTTATATTCAAAACATAAATCACTATAATTATGTAGTTTTTCTATAACTTTATCTATACTAAGTTTATTAGCATATTCATTCAAATATTTAATATTGTTATTTATTATAATTCTAACATACTCTTTGGGTAAATTTTTTACTTCAAGAAATCTGATAGATTCTTCTTTTCTTACATCATTAATAATCTTATTAATTTTTTGCTCATTTCCCTCTAACATAGTACTAATAAGTGCTTCATTTTTAAATGTTCTATCATAAACATTTCTAATATACCTATTAGTAATACAACTAGAAGTATTTTTTAACAAATTAGGCTTATATTTTTCAATAAAACTAACATTATCATAATTATAATAATCAAAACTAAGTGTATATACTAAGTCTGCATTTGAAGTACGGTAAAGTTCTTTAATAAATCTTCTTTTTTCTGTAGCCAAAATATACTCTCTACACTGATCATCAATTTCATCATTTAATAGAACATTAATAATTTTATAGTTTTTTATGCCCTTTACACATAGTTTCCTTAAACTATCATCAATCATATCATCTTTTAATATTCTTACAACCTCATAACTTGCATTAAGTAAGTCTTTTACAATATATTCTTTTAAATCATAATCAATACTCTTCTTTAATAATGTTCGTAACTCTTCATCATTAAAACCATATTCCAAAATATATTTCTTTACATATTTAGGTATATCTTTATCAGACAAATAACTCTCAATATTAACATCTTCTTTTAAATTCCTAAAATATTTTCTTAATGAATCCCAATTATTCGTACGATTACTGTCATTATTTAATTTTCTATAAACCATACGATTTATTTTTAACTTATCCTTTTCTAAAATACCTTTATCAAGTAATAATGACATTAATTCTTCAATATTTTTATTTTTAATATCTTTTTTATTCATATATATATTTCCTCAAACAGACATTATTATATAAAAATAGACACTAAATGTCAAACTTAGTGTCTATTTTATCTGTCCCAAATATTCATTAATACCTTTTATTGTTGTATACGTAACAATAACAAATCTTCTTAATCTAAATTTATCACTGCCTACATGAACTAAATTATCACTTTTATCCCATTCACCAGCAAACGCCATGGTAAATCCAGCTTCTTTAAGCATCCTTATAGAATATTCATTATATTCATAGAACGGATAAGCTATATATGTTGATCCTCCTAATTTTTCTCTACTTGTTTTTAAATCAGTTTGTATTTCTTCTTCACTAAGGCATTTTATTCCTCCACCCTGTCCACCAGGACAAACACCAGTATTATGCATATTATTAGTATGTGAATGAAGTTCAATATAATCAGTTTTATAATAAGTGCTAGGATCATACCAAGCAGTAACCAAAAATATAGTAGCATACATCTTATATTCTGTAAGCATATCTACTGCTATTTTATCTCTACCACCATCATCTATTGTCAAAAGAACACTCTTAGGTAATTGTAATTTACCATCAATATACATCTCTAATTCTTTCATTTTCAAAGTAAGAATATTATTTTCTTTCAAATAATCAAGTTGTTCTTTAAATTGTTTTTTAGAGTGACATATAACAGTAGGACATGAATCACTAGGATCATTCTCATCATAAAAGGCATGATAATTAAATACTCCTACTCCACTTGCATTATGTTTATCTGTATTAGTATTATTAATTACCTCTCCTTCATCACTCTTTATATATAGAAGTCTATTATTAAATTCCACACCATACCTATCAGTATCTTTAATTATTATAGGTAAAGAATATCCTTCATTAAAAGAATAAACTAAATTACCATTTTCATCATAAAATTCTGTTTTATCCTTAGTAACAACATTATTATTAAATACTATATATTCTTTATACCTATTATCTATACTAGATAATTCATTTATTTTCTTTATATCTTTATAATATACATAATATTTATCATCAAAGTCACTTACATTAAAATATCCATCATTACTATTATCACTATTAAGAGTAAGCTCTACATTACTACCTACAACTCCACCTTCTTTATATCCATCATTTCCTTTAGTATATAATTTAACTTCTCCAATAGTAATAACATACTTACTATAATAATCATTATAATTAATTTTTATTGGTTTATTGCCTTTATTATTTAACATAAAGTATACTCCAGTACCCCCTATTAACAATAAAAGAAAAATTATAACAATTAACAAAACTATCTTCTTACTATTCTTATTTTTTCTCATAAACACTCCTTATAAATTTCTTATTCAGTAACCACAAATCCACTTACTATAGGTCTAGTTTCTTCTCTATTAGACCAGTTAAACGGATGATTAATAATCTTATCATTTACTACCATAACACTAGAATTACCACCATCTAGATTAGCGGCATTATATGCATGATATCTAAGTAATATTTTTACTAAATCATTCATATCAGCTCCTTTACTTTTAAGACTTCTACCATCTATAACTAGAAATAATACTATACCATCTTTTCTCTGTGCAATAGCGGTTCTTGGATGAACACCATAACCACCATTACCATTTATAAATGAACTCTTACCATTTACTATTAAAAATGGTCCAAATTCTACTGCATCTCTAATACCAAATTCTATTGCCCTACTAGTACTAATTTTACCAAGATATAATTTATTATCATTAGTAAAGCCTATAATACCACCGCCATAAGCACCTCCTGTACCATTAGAAGAGTTAAGTACTTTACCTCCAGATATAATAGCTCCAACTGGAGCACCACCATTTCCTTGTCCTCCGGCATCAGCAAAACCTCCACCATTAATAGCGAGGACTGCCCCTTCTCTCTTAGCCATATTAACTAGATACTCTCCAGTAACACCAAGATTCTTACTATAAGTAACTTTTATTTTTGAAGGATCATACACTGCAGCTAAATATCCCGAATAACCATCTTCATCTATTTCAATTAATTTATATATATCATTCTTATTTCTGTCTAGTATTTCTCTATCATAATCATCAATATATTCATTCTCATCAGCAGTAATTAAACTAGTATCAGTATCAAAGTCAGGTTCCACCGTACTATGATGTGATAATATTTCTTCTATTCTATCCATATTATAAAATGTAGTGGCCAAATACTGATGATTCATTGTCCCCATCGCCGTAGTAACTAACCAGTCTCTAAAGCCATTATAAGGTCCATATAAAAGAAATAAAACAGTAACCGCTATAACATCACAAAAAGATAAAATAATCATAAATATATTATCTCTCTTATTAGTATTCTTTTCCTTCTTATCCTTATTTTTCATATTATACTTCCTAACTATTATTATACTGCTATTTATTATCTTTAATATACCTGCAAACTCTTTCTATTTCATCATCTTCCACCATAGGAATACTCATTCTAATTAAATTCTTATCATTATCCAAATACATTCCATCTTTACCCAAGTTATCTCTGATAGCCTTACCTAAAAACATATTATATTCTCCTCTTGAAGTAAGATAAAAACTAATCTTTGATACATTATCTTTATTAAATAAATCATAAGTATCATCTTCAAGTACACTATCCGTAGATACTACTAAATATATCCCCATAGTACTACCTACTTCTAATAAATAATTAATATCATCTTTAACACTATTATCAAGTTTTAATATTTCATATATCTCATCAATAAATACTACCATCTTATCTCTAGTATTATTCTTTACTCTATATTCAAATTCTCTTCTAAGTAAATTAATCTTTACAATAATATCTTCTTCTTTATTAACAACTTCACATACATCATTATATAAATTATAATTAATACCTTGTGAATCAAGTATAACTACTTTAACATTACTATAATTAATTAAAATATTCATAATAATATCATTAAATAAATTAGTTTTACCAGTACCACTAACACCAGTAACCAAAAGACTCTTTTCCTTATCAAAATCAAAAGTAACCAATTTATCATATTCATCAAGACCTAATACTACTTTAAAATCATTATCTACTTTATAATCCTCTAATACTTCTTTTAGACATAAAATATCTTTCTTCATATTATCAACTTTAATAAATATCTCATTATCTTTTACTTTATTCATAACTAGTTCAGATACATTTATTCCTAAAGATAAAGCAATTTCTTTCTTTAATTCTAAAATATCATCATAAATCTTATCATCATTCCAAGTAACATGATAAACAGTAATACTCCTATAAACTTCATAAGTAACTTTTGGATTAAAACCAAAAGCCTTCAAAGTATTATGTAAATTACTAACGAATAAATCAGCATTTAATATATTTCTAGTATTATCTGACTTAGGATTATTAAGTAACTTTAACATTATTTAACCTTCTTTCTATTTTTAATAAGTATGTTACCAGTCATCTCCTTAGGTATATCAAGTCCCATTAAAAATAATACACTAGGAGCTATATCACATAAACTACCATCTAATAATTTTAACCTTTTATCTGTAATAATAAATGGTACTTTATTAGTAGTATGACTAGTATTAACACTACCATCTTTATTTCTCATAACTTCACAGTTACCATGATCTGCTGTAATAATCATCGTATATTCATCCAATGATATATTATCAAGTATCTTACCAATACAAGAATCTACTGTTTCCACTGCTTTTACCGCAGCATTATAATCACCAGTATGACCTACCATATCACCATTAGCAAAATTAAGTATTATTAAATCTTCTTTATTTTCTGTAATTTCTTTTACTAAAGAAGCTGTAATCATATTCGCAGACATTTCAGGTTCTAAATCATAAGTAGCCACTTTAGGACTAGGTACTAATATTCTTTTTTCACCTTCAAATATCACATCACTACCACCATTTATAAAGTAAGTAACATGCGCATACTTCTCAGTTTCTGCTATTCTAAGTTGTGTAAGACCTTTATTAGATATATATTCGCCAATAGTATTATTAAGTACAGGATGTTCAAAAGCCATAGGACAAAGTACTGTATCAGTAACCTTCATCATTGTAACAATTTTTAAATTATTAATTTTATCTCTCTTAAAGCATTCATAATCATCATTAGTAAATATACTACCAAGTTCTCTTAATCTATCAGGTCTAAAGTTAAAGAATATAATACCATCATTATCTCTTATTAAACCATTTCTATCAGTAGTCGTAGGTACAATAAACTCATCAGTAATATCATTCTTTTGACTATCATACCAAACCTTCTTAACTTCTCTTACTTCAGTACCAATAACCATCGCATTATATGCCTTTTCTACTCTATCAAATCTATTATCTCTATCCATACCATAATATCTACCACCAATTGAGGCAATACTACCTATACCAATAGTTTTTAGTTTCTTTTCTAAAGCCTCAATATATTTAATTCCACTAGTAGGACTAACATCTCTACCATCAGTAAATATATGAATATAAACATTCTTAACACCATTATTTTTAATCATATCAAGTAAAGCAAATAAATGATTAATATGTGAATGAACTCCTCCATCAGAAAGAAGCCCTATTAAATGAATATTAGAATTATTATCTTTAACATGATTAATTACCTTTAATATTTCACTATTATTATAAAAACTCTTATCTCTAATCTTACTATTTATAAGTTCTAAAGACTGATATACTACTCTTCCTGCGCCAATATTAGTATGGCCTACTTCACTATTACCCATTTGCCCTCTAGGAAGTCCTACATATGTTCCTGAAGCTTCAAGTTCACTATGTGGATATATCTTCCATAATTTATCTAGATTAGGAGTTTTAGCATTATATAAAGCATTATATTTTTTTTCTTTAGTAAGACCTACTCCATCCATAATACAAAGTAATATTTTCTTCATTTATCATCACCTATTTTCCTACCTAATTATATCTAATTATTAATAGTTTTTCAATATATTAGATATAAATTTACATTATTTTATTCTAGTGAAGCCTAAAGTCTTCACTAGCAATTTAGAGCCTATGGTCTCTAAATTGAATTCTTTTTTTGGATTATTAAAAAGTTAGTTCGTTTGGGCGAACTAATTTTCTATAATTACTATAAAAGAAAAAAAGCAAGTTTTTTACTTGCTTACTGGTAATACTGATATACTTCTAGCTATATCAAGTAATTCACTTTTAGATAGTTTATCACTAACTACATAGTATTCTATATTATTATCAATCCAATTTACTGAATTATCATTAACTATAGCCACAGTTGAAGCCATTAATTCAAGTTCACCATATGTAGGAACTATTAAATGTTCTTTTTCATAAGTAACTGTCTCTTCAATTAACATAAATGGATTATCACCATCAAATGTAAGAATTAATCTTTCTCCATTGTCTTTACTTACCTTCTCCTTATTAGAAAGATAAGTATTAACAGGTAAATACATTGGATAAATAACATCCTCTATTGTACTAGTTTGTTTAGTTTCAGTAGTCTTATCTTTATCAGTATTTGTATTAGTATTATTTTCCGTAGTCTTATTGTCATTAGGAGTTTCTTCCTTAACATCTATGATTTCCTTTAAGTCAAAATAATTATCATTAAATTTACTACTTAAATCTATCTTATCAAAATTCATAGTAATTTGCGCAGTTCCATTAGTATCCATAACAGTAACTTTCTTTATATTAGCTTCTTTATCTAGTAGTATTTCTTGTTTAACTAATTTTTCATTATTTGGATAATTAGCCGCTACTACTATCTTATAATTGTCACCATCTTTAGTAAATGTTCTATTTTCATCACTCAAAATATCATCAAGTAATGGTTTAAGTAAATAAACTTGTGAATTATTATAAGGCCAATCACTTTGAAATTTAAAACTCTTGTTAATTCTCGGAGTAACAACATATACTCCATCAGAATTACGAAGAATTACTTGTTCATGATTATTAACCTTATTAGTTAAATTAACCTTATAATTATCTCCCTTAGCATAAGATACTTTAACATCATAAGTATATAAGTCTTCATTATTAACTATCTCTAAAGTACCTTCAATATAGTAAGATTTAGAATTATTAATCTTCTTTTCTAAATCTTTTATAATACTACTTTCACTAATCTTACCACATCCTGATAATAGAAACACTCCCACTAGTAGTATAAACAAAATTTTCTTTTTCATTAGTCCTCCTTCTTTCTAATCAATTATATTAATTAAAATTTCTAATATGATGAATAAATTAACAATTTTTGTACAAAATAAAAGTAAAAAGGAGGATAATTATATGAATACATTATACAAAATAGCCTTAGCTTTAGGTATTATAGGTTGCATAAACTGGGGATTAGTAGGAATATTTAATTTCAATCTAGTAGAATACCTATTTGGTGATGGAACTCTTCTTACAAGAATAGTCTATATATTAGTATTAATATCAGGTCTTATTAGTATTGGTATATTTACTAAAGATTTAGATTAAAATTTAAAATTAATATTCACAAGTTATTTTGCATAAAGCAAGATAACTTTTTCTTTATATAAATGTCAATTTTAAATTATTTATTCAAGTTATATAGATTTTTTCCATAATATATAGTATAATTAAATAGGTGATATTTTTGAATATTAGGACAAACTTTAATAGTACATTTGCTAATCGTGGTATGTCATTAGAAAATGATATAAATGAATCAAATAAATACTATGTAGACTATGATATCGCTTTAATATATAAAAAGCCTACACCTATTAGAATAACAAAAACCAATTATAAAAATATGCGAATAACTGATGGTTTCTTTGAAAGTCCATCTACTCTTGATTATAATGGTGTATATAAAGGATATTATATTGAGTTTGATGCTAAGGAAACAAGAAGTAAAACTAGTTTCCCAATAGATAATATTCATAAACATCAAATAGAATATATAAGGAAAGTAATAAAACATAATGGTATTGTCTTTTTAATAGTAAGATTTTCTACTTTAAATAGAGATTTTGTTATAAGTGGAAAAGACATAATTGACTACATAAATAATAATGAAAGAAAATCTATACCACTATCCTACTTTGAAAATAATACTTATGAAATAGGAATTAAATATGCTCCTAGATTAGATTATATTAAAATTGTTGATAAACTAATAAATGAACATAATAATTAGCATACTATTCATAATAATAACTATTTTAAGTATTATAATTTTCAAAGTAAAAGGATTACTTATATTAATTATTACTTTACCATTATATATTATATACCTTAATTCAAATAAAATAATAGATATCATAAAAAAGAAAAAAGAAGGTAATAATAAAGATAATTTATTAGAAAGAAAGGAAGTTGAATTTGTGAGTTCAAGTAGTAGAAGAGGAAAAGTAAACGACGATAAAAATAAAAAGAAAAAAGTCAAGCCTCAAAATAAAAAACAAGCAAACAAGTCAAGAGACAAGAAAGAAAAAAGTAGTAGTAAAAAGAAAGGTATTGTTAGAAAGATATTAACTATCTTATTAGGATTTGCTATCTTTTGTGTTTTTGCAGCAACGGCATTTATGATTTATATTGTAGTTAGTACATCAAACTTTGATCCTAATGCTTTAGTAAATCAAGATCAAACTGTACTATATGATAAAGATGGTAATGAATTTGCTACGCTAGGTGTTCAAAAAAGAGAATCAGTAACTTATGACCAGTTACCACAAGTTCTCGTAGATGCCATCGTGGCTACCGAAGATTCTAGATATTATCAACATAATGGTGTTGACATGGCAAGATTCTTAAAAGCAACCGCATTAAACTTAATTGGTAGAGATGATGCTGGTGGTGCATCTACCCTAACAATGCAAACAGTAAAAAATAATCTTACTAAAAAAGATAGTCTAGAAACAAATAAAATTAAAAAAATAATAAGAAAATTCCAAGACGTATACTTATCCGTATTCTTTATGGAAAAGAAATATTCTAAAGAAGAAATATTAGAATTCTATGTAAATGATAGTTGTCTTGGTGGCAATGTTTATGGAGTTGAAGAAGCTAGTAAATATTATTTTGGTAAAGATGTATCAGAATTAAGTCTTCCAGAAGCATCATTAATTGCAGGAATGTATCAAGCACCAAATAAATATAATCCATATAAGAATCCAGAAAAAGCTGAAGAAAGAAGAAATACCGTTTTAAAATTAATGGTTAGACATGGCTATATAACTGAAGAAGAGATGAAAATGGCCCAAGCCGTTTCAGTAGAAAGTATGCTAGTGGGTGCTAAAGCTGATACTGATTATCAAGGCTATGTTGATACAGTAATTGATGAAGTAGAAAAATTAACTGGAGATAACCCAGTAGTAGTACCAATGAAAATATATACTGCACTTGATAGAAGTATTCAAGATGGTATTAATGATGTATTAAATGGAACTTCTTACACTCGTTGGGCAAATGATTCGGTTCAAGCAGGTATCGCCGTAACTAATGTTAACGATGGTACAATTGTAGCAGTAGGAGCAGGAAGAAATCGTGAAGGAAAAAGAACATTTAACTTTGCTACTCAAGCCTATAGACAACCAGGAAGTACAGCTAAACCATTATTTGATTATGGTCCAGGATTTGAATATAATGATTTCTCAACATATACCCTATTCAATGATGAACCTTGGACATATACCAATGGTCCATCAGTAGGAAACTGGGATAATAAATATCAAGGATTAATAACTTTAAAACAAGCTGTTAGTGTATCAAGAAATGTCCCTGCTTTAAAAGCCTTTCAGCAAGTAGATAAAAAGAATATTGCAAAATTTGTTAGTTCTTTAGGAATAGATATTGCTTATAGTACTAAAGATGAAAATTATAAGAAATACGATAATGGCGGAGACAATATATTAAATGAAGCTTATTCAATTGGTGGTATGTCATATGGTGTAACTCCTCTAGAAATGGCTGAAGCTTATGCAAGTTTTGCTAATGGTGGTTACCACATTGAATCTCATGCTGTAATTAAAATAGAATATCGTAATTCAGATGAAACTATAGTAACAAGTGATCTTAAAGAATATCAAAAAGAAAAAGTAATGTCAGACTCAACAGCATACCTTATGAATAATGTCCTTCAGTATGCTGTAGAATATGGTTTCAGCGGTGGTGCTAGAGTTTACGGCTCTACAGTTGCTGCTAAAACAGGTACTTCTAATCTAGATGCCGCTACATGTAAGGCAAAAGGTATTCCAATTGGATCAGTTGGTGATCTTTGGACAGTAGCCTATACTCCAGAATATTCAGTAGCACTATGGTATGGTTATAAAGAAAATGATAGTACTCACTATTTAGGTAGTGCAAGTTATCCAAAAGATGATTTAATGAGTGCTGTGTTTAAAAACATTCCAAAAACTACTAAAAAATGGGAAATACCTTCTTCAGTAGTAGCGGTTACCGTTGAAAAAGAAACATGGCCTGCACAATTAGCAAGTGAATATACACCAGATAGTATGAAAATAACTGAGTATTTCAAAAAGGGAACTCAACCTACTGAAGTATCACAAAGATATGCTAAGTTACCAGCAGTAACAAATCTAAAGAGTACAAAAGAAGGAAATAATTATAAATTAACTTGGAACTTTAAAACTCCCGATATATTAGATAGTGCATACTTAAGTAAATACTTTAGTAATTCTGTTTATGGTAATCAATCAGCAAATTATCTTCAAGCAAGATTAGATTATAATAATAATACCCTTGGAGGATTTGGATTTGGTATATACAAAAAAACAAGTACAGGTAATCTAGAATTAATAGACTTCATAGATAGCAAAAGTACTGAATATACTTACAAACCAACTTCAAATGGTAGTGTGGATATCATTGTTCGTGCAGAATATAAAAACTTTAAAGATAATGCTAGTGACGAAACAAAAATAACTATCAGTGCCAATAATGTTAAAGAACTAGAGATTTCATTATCAGGTAATGAATCAATATCAGTAACCAAAGGTAACTATAATGAAAAAGGAATAATAGTAAAATATGATGATAAAAATGTAACTCTATTAAGTGATATAACATATACACTAAATAATACCACATACAAATCAAAATCTGAATTAGAAGATGAAATAAATAGACTTGAAGCTGACAAAGAAGTTGAAATAACCTACTCTGCTACATATAATAAGATAACTAAAACAATAACAAGAAAAATAAAAATCGAGGAATAAAAAATTCTTCGATTTTTATTTCTAAAAAAAATAGTTATACAGCTATGTATAGCTATTTTTGATTATCCACTAAATATTTAATAATATTAGATAGATGCATACCATGTGATCCCTTAAATAATACCAAATCTCCATCTTTAAGAAGATTATTTATATATTCGTAAGATTCATTTTCATTGTTAAAATGTTTTAAATTATCATAATTATTATTTTTTAAATATTCATCAGTATACTTAGTTTCATTACCAATAGTAATAATATAATCTAAATCACTATTAAGTAATACCTTACCTATTTCTTCATGAAGATTCTTACTAAAAGTACCAAGTTCCAAAACATCTCCAATTATAGCAATCTTTCTTTTACCTTCTCTTTTAATTAAAAGCTCTAGTGAAGATTTAATAGAATCCAGTGATGCATTATAAGTATCATCTATCAAAGTAGCTCCATTTTTTAATTTTTTAAACTCTAATCTATTACTAGTAAGTTTAAAAGTCTCAATACCTTTTTTAATATTTTCTATATCAACATTACATAATACACCCATTACATAAGCTACTAAAGAGTTATATATAAAAGCAGTATTACCAATATTACATTTAATATTGTTATTATCTATTTTAAACTCAGTTAAATCACTATTAATATCTTTAGCCATATAATCACTATCATTATCTATACCAATAGTAATAATCTTATTTAAAGACCTTATATACTCAATATTATCATGTAATATATCATTATCATTATTGATAATAAGTGGTCCATTAAGTCCTTCAATTATTTCTAATTTTGCTTTCATTATATTTTCTCTAGAGCCTAAGTTACCAATATGCGCAGTACCTACATTAGTAATTACAGCTATTGTAGGCTTAGCTATATTAGTAAGAAAAGATATCTCACCAAAATTATTCATACCCATTTCAATTACCATAATATCTTCATCTTTTAATCTAAGTATTGTAAAAGGAAGCCCAATATGATTATTGTTATTACCTTCAGTTTTAAGTACCTTATACTTAGTGCTAAGTACTGCATATATCATATCCTTCGTAGAGGTCTTACCTACACTACCAGTAATCCCTACTACTGGAATATCATATAAACTTCTTTTATATCTAGCAAGATCTTGTATACATTTCAATGAATCCTCTACTAAAACAATAGTTCTATCCTTATATTCCAAAGGAATATCATTAACATCAATATTATCTAGTATACAAGCCTTAGCTCCCTTTTCAAGAGCATCTTTATAAAACTTATTACCATCAAAAGATTCTCCCTTAATACCAACATAAATATCCCCTTCTTGAATAGTTCTAGTATCATGAGAAAAGTTATCAAGTACTAAATTAATATCACCACATAATAATTTACCATTAAATTTATCAATTATATCTTTTACATAAATCATATATAACACCTACTCATAAGAATCATTAATAATACTATCAATACTAGATAATTTATCATCTATCTCTTTTAAAGATACTGCACTCTTCTCTACCTTAATTGAAGTCTTATCTTCCTTTTCCTTATCATTATATGTTTCCATACCTTTAATATTATAAGAAGATAATATTCTATCCTTGATTACATAAGAACCATTACTATATCTATCCATAATAGGAATCTCTGTAATCTTAACTTCTTTAGTATAATTATCAGATACAATACCAATTAAACTCTTAGAATCTTCAATATAAACACTAATAACCCTACTAGGATTACTCTTAATTACCTTCATAAGAAGTATTCCTCTCTTAGCTCTTGAAGTCTTTTCAAATTCTAATAATTTAACTCTCTTACCAGTACCCTTATCAGTAAGTATTGTAATATATTCACTACCTGCATTAAATAGTATTCCACTAACTACATAATCATCTTTTAAGTTAATAGACTTAACACCAGCAGCCTTAATTCCTACTACTGGAACCTCACTAACATCATACCATAGTCCATAACCACATGAAGTAGCAACAAACACTTCTCTATCACTAGAATCAGTAACATTAACTATTTCATCATCATCTTTAAGATTCATCATCTTAATAGGTTTACTATATCTCTGTGCTTTAAATTCATTAAGTAAAGTTCTCTTAATCATACCATTCTTAGAAAAACTTGTAATATATTTTTCTTCATCAAAATCACTTACAAACATAGAATGTACTATTTTTTCATCATCCATTAATGGTATAATATTACTAATATGTTTACCTAAATCTTTCCATTTACATTCAGGTATATCATATACTGGTAAATATAAATAATTACCTAAATTAGTAAATAATAACATTACATCAGTAGTATTAATATTATACATACCAATAGTATAATCATTTTCTTTGAGTAATGTATCCTCTCCATTAGAAGAACTATAACTTCTATAAGGAACTCTCTTAATATATCCCTCATTAGTAACTACTACTACTACTTGTTCTTTAGGTATCATTCTTGTAGTATCAACCTTAACATCAGCAGCCTCATCCCTAATCTCTGTTCTTCTAGGAATAGCATACTCCTTCTTAATCTTTCTAAGATCATCTTTAATAACTGAATTAAGTTTCTCAGGACTAGTTAATATTTCCTCATATAACTTAATCTTTTCTGCTAATTTTTTCATTTCTTCCTCTAAAGTAACAATATCAGTATTAGTAAGTCTATATAGTTGTAAATTAACTATAGCCTCAGCTTGCTTATCAGTAAATTCATACTCTTTAACTAAATTAACAATAGCATCTGCCTTATTCTTACTTCTTCTAATTAATGCAATAACTTCATCTAATATAGATATAGCTTTAATTAAACCTTCCATAATATGATAACTTGCTCTAGCGGTCTTTAAATCATATTCTGTACCTTTATATACAATCTCTTTTTGATGAGCAATATAAGCATCTAATATTCCAAGTAAACCAAGTTGCATAGGTCTACGATTAACAATAACAACATTATTAAAGTTATAAGATATTTGTAAATCAGTATTCTTATATAAATAATTAAGAATATTATTAGCATCAGCATCCTTCTTTAAATCAATAGCAATTTGTAGTCCTTCTTTATCTGATTCATCTCTTACTTCTACTATACCATCAAGTTTTTTATCTAATCTTACTTCATCTATTTTACGAACAAGTAAAGATTTGTTAACATCATAAGGAATCTCATTAATAATAATCTTATTCTTATCAATAACAGCTTTAGCTCTTATATATATTTTTCCTCTACCAGTTTCATAAGCTTGCTTTATACCATCTAAACCAAGTACTATACCACCAGTAGGAAAATCAGGTCCTTTGACATAATTCATTATTGTATCAAGTCTACTATTAGGATTATCTATTCTAAATATTGTAGCATCAATAACTTCGCCTAAATTATGCGGAGGCATATTAGTAGCATAACCAGCACTAATACCAGTAGTACCATTTACAAGTAAATTAGGAAATCTACTTGGAAGTACTGTGGGTTCTAATAATCTATCATCGTAGTTAGGAGCCATAGGTACAATACCAGTCTTATCAATATCTCTTAGAAGTTCTCCAGCTATTTTAGAAAGTCTTGCTTCAGTATAACGACTAGCGGCAGGACTATCTCCATCAATAGAACCATTATTACCTTGCATCTCTATTAAAGGAGCTTCATTCTTCCAAGGCTGACTCATTCTAACTATTGCCTCATATATAGAACTATCACCATGTGGATGATAATTACCCATTACCATACCAACAGCATTAGCACTCTTTTTAGTAGGCTTATCATAAGTATTATGTTCTTTATACATTGAATATAATATTCTTCTTTGTACAGGTTTTAATCCATCTCTAACATCAGGAATAGCTCTATCTTGAATAATATATTTAGAATATCTTCCAAAACTCTCACCCATTATATCCTCTAAAGAATAATCATATATTCTCTTAATAATTTCTTCCATATATTTACCACCATACCAATTATATAATATTTTTCCTTTATTTTCAAGGAATTATACATGATGTTTACAATTTATTAGTTAAAAAATATAATAAAAAATAATAGTTATAATTAAATAACCATTATTTTTTTATTAATAATCCCACCATTGAACTTCGCAACTAGTATTACTCGTTACTTGATTAATATATATTGTAACTATATTATTGTATGGACCACTTATATTAGGAATTTGACCATTAGTACAAGTTACATCAACACCACTAGCCATTGTAGATATATCTTTTGAATATTCATCACCATGTTTAACAGTATTTTGATAACTTTCTCCAGTATCAATAACATCCAAATAAACAGTATAATTAGTCAATGTTGTAGAATATTTAGCATACAAAGTAGTATTAGCATTTGTAGTAAAACTACCACCAGGTTGATACAATGTACCTGTACCATTACTATTAATAGTCCATCCTAAGAATGGATAACCAATCTTTACTGGCTTAGTATTACTTAAAGTTAAAGTAATCCCATATGTTTTTGTTTGTGAACTAGGAGCTCCAGTACCACCATTAGCATTATATGATATAGTATATGTTTTTCTACTTGCAGTTAAAGTCTTAGTTACTGCACTTGCTCCCATTGTTCCAGAGCATGGGCTAGATGATGAACTACACGAATTCATTGCATATCCAGTTGAAGCAATACCATAATAGTAATATGTTGACCCTTCATTTACACTAACAGTTATACTACTATTAGTAGTTGAGGCATAAGTATTAGAACCATTTATTTTGTAATACATAATAGATATACCTGTACCTTTATTTAATGTTAAATTATACTTTGCTACAGTAGCAAGAGTTATAACTTTCATATAACTAGGAAGAACTATATCTTCTTTACTTGTAGTAACACCAATAGTAATAGTAATTGTGTTTGAAGTGTTATTTTTGATATCCATACTCAAAGTACCACCTTGACCAATATCGGTGCCACTAGGATCTATATCACTTTCTTGATTTCTGACAAAAGATATATCATTACTATTTCCTTCATAAATATACCACACAGCATACTTAACGCCATCAATTTGTTCATCATTAAATATAGAAACATTAGTAGTTCTTGTGGCATTAGGTCCTATTGTTACCTCAACAGTATCAAAAATATCACCATTATAAGATAAATTAGATGAAAACGATATTGGATTACTAATTTCTGCACTTGCAGTAAAAACAGCCAGTGTAGAACCAATACCAAGTCCAACTAAACCAATAGTAATAACTAAAATTAAATAAATTGTCTTCATAGAAATTTTAGTTTTCATTACACATTCCCTCCTTATTTACTAAAGAAATTAAGTATTTCAGATATATCAACTTTAGATATATGTATTAGTATTGCAGCCATTGCTAAGAATGGCCCAAAAGGTATTAAATTATCTTTCCTACTAAATAGCGTATAAACTGCTACTGGAAAAGCAATAAAAGTAGCCAAGAATATATCACATATACATAGAGGATATCCAATTACTATTCCAAATAGAAACATTAATTTAATATCTCCTCCACCCATAGACTCTCTCTTAAATAGCTTATCCCCTATTAATTTTATCACATACATTGTAACAAAAGCAAGTATTCCTGCAATAATTTTATCAGCAGTATACTCAAGTCCAAAGAAGATAAGTTCTAAAATTATAATGACAATAGCGGCCACTGCTATAACTTCATCTAATATAATCATATATTCAATATCACTTACAATAATAGTAATTAAACTAGATATAAATATTAAACTAATAACAAAGTTATAGCTAAAACCAAATGAATGGTAAGAAGTACAAAATAATACTCCAGTTATAACTTCAACTAATAAGTAACTTATTGGTATTTTATTATGACAGCATCTACTTTTACCACCTTGTATAACATAAGATACCACTGGTATTAATTCATACCACCTAAGTTTATGTTGACAACTATGGCAATGACTTCTAGGATACAGAATAGATTCATTGTTAGATAGCCTCACAGCCAAATTATTAAGAAAACTACCCATTGCTGTTCCAAAG
>OFPS01001304.1_pt1 | contig 18580 bp, 10 predicted proteins | sample 1542111 | NCBI WGS metagenome assembly OFPS01 (sample SAMN04209233, study PRJEB22552) | human gut metagenome | biome: gut; material: feces | host: Homo sapiens | place: USA: Oklahoma | reverse complement strand
ACGAGCCGAATCATTTTGCAGTAAGGCAGTATAAAAAATACAAGCTGGCTGCAGGAAAGACAGCAAAAAGTATTTTGATCAGTTGTGGTGCAAGACTCGCACCCTTTGATATTGCGGAACTTCGTGAGATCATGAGCTATGATGAAATGGAACTGGATATGGTAGGAGACCAGAGAACAGCACTGTTTATTATCATTTCAGATACAGATGATACTTTTAACTTTGTTGTGGCAATGATGTACAGTCAGTTATTTAACCTGTTATGTGACAGGGCAGACGATGTACACCATGGACGCTTACCTTATCATGTCAGAATATTGGCTGATGAATTTGCCAATATAGGACAAATTCCGAAATTTGACAAGCTAATCGCTACCATTCGTAGCCGTGAGATTTCTGCATCCATTATCCTCCAGTCGCAGTCGCAGCTCAAGACCATTTATAAGGATGCAGCGGAAACTATTACAGGAAACTGTGATACCATGCTGTTCCTTGGTGGAAAGGAAAGTACCACTCTGAAAGAAATTTCAGAGACACTGGGAAAGGAAACGATTGATTTATATAACACTTCTGATACAAGAGGCCAGAGCAGATCTTATGGTCTGAACTATCAGAAAACGGGAAAAGAACTAATGAGCCGGGATGAACTGGCAGTCATGGACGGTAATAAATGTATTTTACAGCTTCGTGGTGTCCGTCCGTTTTACAGTGATAAATTTGACATTACAAAACATAAACGGTATAAGCAGTTATCCGATTATGATAAAAAGAATGAGTTCCATGTGGAAGAATACATGAAACATCAGATGGAAGTCCGGTTAAGTCCGGAAGAAGCGTTCGACCTTTATATGTATGAAGGCAGTGAACTGGAAAAACAATCAAATAGTGAAAATGAAGGCACAGAGCATGTAACGTAAAACATACATAGCTCTTTTTTTATGCCCTTTTGGGAGGTAGCGATATGCGTAAGCATGAAAGACCGCCCATCAGGGCGGAACCCTCCGAGTAGTAACCGTTTGAAAATCACAATGAAACAGCAGTTACGAAAGGAGAACATAGATTATGGCGTTTTTTACATCCGCAATTAATATTTTACAGACTCTGGTTGTTGCAATCGGAGCTGGTCTGGCAGTTTGGGGAGTTATCAATCTTCTGGAGGGATATGGAAATGACAATCCCGGAGCCAAGTCCCAGGGAATCAAGCAGCTTATGGCAGGTGGAGGCGTCGTTCTGATCGGTACACAGCTTGTACCATTACTGGCGAATTTGTTTTAGCCGGGGCAGTAGGAAAGGAGAACACGCATGGATAAGATTTTTGAGTCCATAGAAGAATGGATGCGTAACCTCCTTACAGGCATGGTCAGCTCAAACCTGACGAACATGTTTACCGATGTGAATGAAAAAACCGGTGACATCGCTAGTCAGGTTGGGCAAACGCCCCAGGGCTGGAGTGGCAGCATTTTCAGCTTGATCCAAAATCTGTCGGATTCTGTGATTGTACCGATTGCCGGAATGATCATAACCTTTGTGTTGTGTTATGAGCTGATTTCCATGCTCACCGAAAAGAACAACATGCATGACATAGATACATGGATGTTTTTCAAATATTTCTTCAAGATGTGGATAGCAGTTTGGTTCGTAAGCAATGCTTTTACGATCACAATGGCAATTTTTGATGTTGGACAGAATGTAGTGAACCGGGCGGCAGGTGTTATCAACCAGCAGACGGCAATTAATATTGATTCGGTAATCACTTCGATGGAGACAGCAATGGAATCAATGGAAATAGGAGAGCTGATTATACTGGCACTGGAAACGCTTCTGGCGAGTCTGTGCCTAAAGGTTATATCCGTTTTTATAACGGTTATTTTATATGGCCGTATGATAGAAATTTATCTGTATTCGTCAATCGGTGCAATTCCATTTGCCACTATGAGCAATCGGGAATGGGGACAGATTGGCAGCAATTATTTAAGAGGATTGTTTGCACTGGCATTTCAGGGATTTTTTATTATGGTGTGTGTGGGCATTTACTCTGTACTGGTTGCCAATATACAGGTATCAGACAATGTGCATACAGCACTGCTCAGTGTAATGGCTTATACAGTAATACTGTGTTTCAGTCTTATGAAAACAGGTAATTTCTCAAAGAGCATCTTTAATGCACACTAAATGTAGAAAAGGAGACGATGAAAATGGCTTTTGTATCAGTACCAAAAGATCTGACAAAAGTAAAAAATAAAATTATTCTCAATCTTACAAAACGACAGCTTATCTGCCTTGGTATTGCAGCGGCAGTAGGACTTCCGTTTTATTTCCTGTCAAGGGGATTGATTGGTTCGAGTAATGCGGCAACCGGAATGTGTCTGTTGATGCTTCCGGCTTTTTTATTTGCCATGTATGAGAAAGATGGACTTCCTTTAGAGAAAGTCCTCAAAAACGTGATTACAGTAAAATTTGTCCGTCCTCCGGTACGGAAATATGAGGTAGAAAACCTTTATGAAAAAAAGAGAATTATGACAAAAGCGAAAGGAGGTACTGTTCGTGGAAAAAGTAAGAAACGATAAGAATCTTCCTGAGCAGATAGAAGAATTTTCCCATCCGGATGACTGGTGGTTGGATGAAGAGGATTCTGATGATGGTTTACCAGTGTTTGATTCGGACGAGGCAGAAGATTATACAAAGGGCAGACAGCGTTTGACGGGAGTACCGATGGTTACTGGGTATGAAGCACTGGAGCGACACCGAGGTGTCCGCAGACCAAGACGTAAATTAAGCAGACGGGAAAAACGTGCCTGGAAAAAAGCCCAGAAATATGAACTGAAGTTACATAAGGCACACGAAAAGGAAGAAAGAAAACTTGCGAAGCAGGCGGCAAAACAGGCTGCTCGTGAAGAAAAGGCAGCACAGAAACAGGCAAAGAAAGCAGAAAAGCATAAAAAAAAGACAAAGCCGCCGGGTTCTGTAAAATCCAGTGGAAAAAAAGGTACTGGAAAGCAAATATCCAGCACGAATAAAGACAATAGAAATAAAGGGAAAAACATTACCGCACAGCAGTCGATTCCATACAGGGAAATGGGAAAAGACGGAATCTGTCGTGTGGAGGATGGGTATTATTCAAAAACAATTCGTTTTTATGATATCAACTATCAGTTAGCACAGAATGAGGATAAAAATGCGATTTTTGAGAACTGGTGTGATTTCCTGAATTATTTTGACAGTACCATCCATTTTCAGTTGTCCTTTATCAATCATCACAGCAACATGACGGAATATGAAGATGTGATCCGTATTAAAAAGCAGAATGACAGTTTTGATGATCTGCGTATGGAGTTTGCCCAGATGCTCAGAAATCAGTTGGCAAAAGGAAATAATGGTCTTGTCAGAACCAAGTACATTACATTTGGAATTGAAGCTGACAATATCCGGGAAGCAAAACCAAAACTGGAACGTATCGAAACAGACATACTAAATAATTTTAAAGTTTTCGGGGTATCTGCGTATCCGTTAAATGGTGTGGAGCGTTTGCAGATCATGTATGAAACATTCAACCAGAATGTCAAAGTACCATTCAAGTTCAGCTATGATGATATGCTGCGTACCGGGCTGAATACAAAGGATTATATTGCACCATCCAGTTTCCTGTTCAAAAATGAAAAGGATTTTCAGATGGGAGATACCATCGGAGCAGTATCCTATCTGCAGATTCTGGCACCAGAGCTGACGGATAAAATGCTTGCTGAATTTCTGGAAATGGACTGTAACCTGCTTGTTAATCTGCATATCCAGTCCATCGACCAGATGAAAGCAATCAAATTGGTCAAGAGTAAGGTTACGGACATTAACCGCATGAAAATTGAGGAACAGAAAAAAGCGGTACGCTCCGGATATGATATGGATATTATTCCATCTGACCTGAATACATACGGAGGGGAAGCGAAAAGACTTCTGGAAGATTTACAGTCGAGAAATGAAAGAATGTTTCTTGTGACTTTGGTGTTTTTAAATACAGCGAAAAATAAACAGGAGCTGGAAAATGTGGTATTCCAGACGGCAGGTATTGCACAGAAATATAACTGTGCATTAAAAAGATTGGACTATCAGCAGGAACAGGGCCTTATGAGCAGTTTGCCACTTGGAAGAAACTGGATTCCGATCAAGCGGGCATTGACTACCACATCGACAGCTATTTTTGTTCCATTTACAACGCAGGAACTGTTTATGGGTGGGGAATCTATCTATTATGGGTTAAATGCCCTGTCTAATAACCTGATCATGGCAGACCGGAAAAAGCTGAAGAATCCAAATGGGCTGATACTTGGTACTCCTGGATCTGGTAAATCTTTTGCAGCAAAAAGAGAGATTACCAATGTATTTATTGTCACAAAAGACGACATTATTATCTGTGATCCGGAGGGAGAATATTTTCCGTTAGTCCGGGCATTTAACGGGCAGGTTATCCGTATTTCTCCGACCAGTCATGATTACATCAATCCAATGGACATTAATATCAATTATGCGGATGATGACGATCCGTTATCTCTGAAATCAGATTTTATCCTTTCGCTTTGTGAACTGGTAGTAGGAGGGAAAAATGGTCTGGAACCAGTGGAAAAAACAATCATTGACCGATGTGTACGTCTGGTATATCAGGACTATCTTGCTGATCCGGTTCCAGAGAAAATGCCAATTCTGGAAGATTTATATAATCTGCTTCGCAAACAGGAAGAGACAGAGTCGCAGCGGCTGGCAACAGCACTGGAAATCTATGTAAATGGTTCCCTGAAGGTGTTTAATCACCGCACAAATGTAGAGTTGAACAATCGTCTGGTATGTTTCGATATTAAAGACCTTGGTAAACAGCTTAAAAAACTTGGCATGTTGATTGTTCAGGATCAGGTTTGGAACAGGGTAACAGTCAATCGTTCTGCTCATAAGTCTACCAGATATTACATTGATGAGTTCCATCTGTTGCTGAAAGAGGAACAGACAGCAGCGTACAGTGTGGAAATCTGGAAGAGATTCAGGAAGTGGGGAGGTATTCCGACTGGTATCACGCAGAACGTAAAAGATCTGCTTGCATCAAGGGAAATCGAGAATATCTTTGAAAACTCAGATTTTATCCTGATGCTCAACCAGGCATCCGGGGATCGACAGATTCTGGCAAAACAGCTTAATATTTCAACACACCAGCTTTCCTATGTAACAAACAGTGGAGAGGGAGAAGGGCTGATTTTTTATGGAAATACAATTATTCCATTTAAGGACAGATTCGATAATACCCTTATGCTTTATGCGTTAATGTCATCGAAGCCGGAAGATGTAGAGAAGCGTGAAAAACTCGGCATCAAAGGCAGAGATGATAGTTAAAGAGGTGACAGCAGAGTATGAGAAAATGGGTGGCAGGATTGTTACTTTCTATATCCGTTATATTGCTTACGATCAGTCTGTATTTCCTGATGGGATTTTTTATGCAGGAAAGACAGGATAACCAATTACAGCAAGAGTTGCAGGAACTTATGCAGGAAAAAGAGGACGATCCAGAAGAAGATACTTCCGACGATTTAGAGGTAGATGCTGGAATTTTGGCATTGCATGAAGAAAATTCAGATTGTATTGGCTGGCTGACCATTGATGGGACGAGAATAGATTATCCGGTCATGTACCGGCCCGGAGATAAAAATTATTATCTGCATCGGGATTTTAACGGGGAATATTCTGCAAATGGCTGTTTATTTCTGGCAGAGGAATGTGTACCAGGAGATTCGGACAATCTGATCATATATGGACATCACATGAACAGTGGGAAGATGTTTGCTGACCTTGAAAAATATAAGGACGAAGGATTTTATGAAGAACATCCGACAATCCTGTTCCGCACGATATGGGGAAATGAACAGTATCAGATATTTGCAGTATTTACAACACCCGTTTATACAGGAAATGATTTTGATTATTACAGTTTTATCAAAGCGGGAACAGTGGATGATTATAAAAAATTTGTTGCCTCCGTTAAGGAAAAATCACTTTATCAAACAGGAACAACAGCAAAATACAGAGATAAGTTACTTACACTGTCTACTTGTGAGTATTCCCAGAAAAATGGGCGTATGGTACTGGTTGCAAAGAAAAATAACGGAAAATTACCATAGATCAGGAGATGATGACCATGCAAGAGCATGAATATAAAGCAAGGGACAAGACTGTCCAGAAGATGAGCAGGGATGGACTCCGGGAAAAAAATCTTCGCAGTAAAAAGGAAAAGCGAATTACCGGGCGTGAGGCAGATGAGAAGAAAACAGCCGGACACAGGGAACAGGAGCTGGACTTTGGAAAGGTCAGAAAAACTCATACTGCAGAAGAAACGGTTGAGGAAGTGACAGAAGGAAAGCACAGGCTGCAGTCCAGACATGCTTTTCTGGAACAGGAAGAAATTGCAGAAGCGGAAGAAATGGAAAACTCAGAAATGAGTGATGATAAAGCAGGCGGGGAGAAATCTCCGTCTGTTTCACGTTCCAGACTTCGGAAAGAAAGTATCCGGGGGCATCCGGAACGGAAATTTGAACGTGATTCTGAAATAACAGAAACGGACAGGCAGAATCGAAAGAAAAAGATGGTCACAGCCTATGCAGCAAAAGAGCAGAAACGCTACCATGAAAAGTCAGAAGTTGATGAAAAATCAATGGAAGATTTTCGGGAAGAGATCAAAGGCAAGACAAAAAGGGAACAGATACGAAAAGAACAGAAGAAATCAAAATCCCGGCTTTCCTTTGAAGATGAAAGCAAGGGTGTGATTCCTGGCAGTGGGATGGCAAAAAGGGGAGCTTCCGCCGTTTCGGAAACGGTATCTGATTATGGTCAGAAAAAGGTCAGAGAAGATACCGATGATAATGCTGCTCTTGATGCGGCAGGTCAGATGGAGCTTGCAGGAGAAAGTCTTGCAAGAAAGTCTGTTTACGTTCGGGAACGATTGAAAGAGAACCGACAGAGAAATAACCGGTTAAGGGAATCTGTTCTGGAAGAAACAGAAAAATTCCGCCTGCAGTTTGGCACCAGTGCTTCCGATGAAGCAAAAAGGGCGGTTCAGAAAGAAGCAGAGCAGAAAAAGCAGTCTGCCTTAAAGAAATTATTGCAGAAAAAGCGTTACCAGAAGCAGTATCAGGCTGCGAAACAGGGAAAGGCTGTGAAAGATGCAGTGCTTGTAAATGCACAGCGATTTACAGAAAAAGCCAAAGCTGCGGTCAAGGAGCTTGTGGCACAGAACAGGAATATCCTCCTGTCCATAGGAGTTCTGGTTCTGCTGTTTGCGTTGATGGCGACGAGTCTGTCAAGCTGTGCTGCGTTATTCCAAGGAAGTTCCAATGCTATTATTTCTACCAGTTATTCCAGCGAGGATGCAGATATTTATGCTGCGGAAAATGCTTATGTGGCTTTGGAAAATGCACTGAATGAACAGATCAATCAGATGAAAACAAACCATTCCGATTATGACGAGTTCCAGTTCCAGATTGATGAGATCGGACACAATCCGTATCAACTCATTTCTTATCTGACAGTCAAGTACGGCGGTTTTACCTATGCAGAGGTTGCAGATGAGATTCAGGATATTTTTAAGGAACAGTATGGCTTATATACGGATTCGACACGAGAAACCGTAACAGAAAAGAAAACGGTCAGGGTTGGAGAATCATTGGGACAGGTTGTAACCAGTGGATATTGTAACTGCCCGATCTGTTGCGGACAGTGGAGTGGAGGCCCGACAGCAAGTGGAGCCTATCCACAGGCAAATCATACGATTGCGGTAGATGCTTCCAATCCATTTGTGCCAATGGGAACCCATGTCATTATGAATGGCGTGGAGTATGTAGTTGAGGATACCGGAAATTTTGCACAGTATGGTGTTCAGTTTGATGTATTTTATGGCGATCACGCTTCTGCATCAGCACATGGGCATCAGACCTGGGAGACATACATAGCAGACAGCAATGGAAGTCAGGAAGTAGAAGTAACGACAACAAGAGAAGTGAACCGACTGGATGTAACACTCACGAACCATAACCTGGATGCAGTTTTAAGAAACCGTATGACAGATAAGGAACAGGAGCAGTATGACGCTTACAACAAATATTATGGAAATCGTGATTATCTGTTTGACCTTAACACAATTCCGACAGGCGGGGCGGGATTCGGATATGATATTCCGGCAGAAGCACTTTCTGATCCGCAGTTTGCCAAGATGATCCAGGAAGCGGAAAAATATCTGGGTTATCCGTATGTCTGGGGCGGTGCATCGCCATCTACCAGTTTTGATTGCTCTGGTTTTGTATGCTGGGTAATCAATAACTGCGGAAATGGATGGAATGTGGGAAGAGCAACAGCGGACGGACTTCGTTCTTATTGTTCTTATGTATCTCCATCTGATGCAAAGCCGGGAGATCTGATTTTTTTCCAGGGAACTTATGATACGCCGGGAGCAAGCCATGTTGGAATTTATGTAGGAAATAACATGATGATTCATTGTGGAAATCCGATTCAGTATACAAGCATTGCAAGTTCTTACTGGCAGCAACATTTTATGGCATTTGGCAGACTTTACTAGAAGGGAGCGAACAAGAAATGAATATGCGATTAAAAAAGGTTCTGGATGACATTCAGAAAACTGAAAACAAGATTCTGGAACTGCAGGAACATGTAAGGCAACTGAGAATTCAGAAAAAGCAGATGGAAGATGCAGAAATCATTAAGGCAATCCGTTCCATGAAAATGGACAGCCGAAAGATGCTGACTTTTCTGGATGGAATTCAGAACGGAACAGTTACCATGCAGTTTGATGAAGAGGGCAATCTTTCTATGGATAGTTCTGAAACGGGTATAAAGAAAGAAGAAAATATGGATAGCGAAATGTCAACCGGACTGATAGAAGAAAGAGAGGATTTGGAAGATGAAGAATAAAGTAATGAAAAAAGTTTTAATGATTATGTTGTCGGCAACGATGCTGATTGGTTCTGCCAGTGTGACCGCTTTTGCACAGGCAAATGAAAACGCAGAGCAGGCTGAAACTGCGGAACAGGTGATAGAAGAACAGCCGGCGGAGCAGCCTGCCACAGAGGGAACACCATTTTCCACGTCGGGAAACGGACAACTTGTGGATGATAAGGAGAATGACAGCTCCAAGCAGTTTCTGACTGTCCAGACAAAGAATGGAAATACCTTTTATATGGTTATTGACCGTTCCGGTACTTCTGAAAATGTGTACATGATGTCACTGGTAGATGAACAGGATCTGGCAGAGTTCTTAGATGAAAATGAAGAAACTGAGAAAAAAGAGGAATCTGCAGTTGTTCTTCCGGAAATAACCACAACACCAGAACCGGAAACTACCGTACAGCCAGAAACAGAAGTAAAACAGGAATCCAGTGGTAATAAAATGTTTGGTTCTGCAGTCCTGGGTGGAGGCATTGTGCTGGCATTCGGCGTTTTAGCTGCTTTTGCTTTAAGTAAATTCCGAAAGAAAAAAGAGGACGGAATTGTAGAGGAAGGTCTGGAATTTGCTGATGACAGTTACATCAATGAAGATGAAGAAAATGCAGAAGACCAGCAGAAATAACGAAAAATCATAAGGTATGGAGAAAGGGCAGTTCTTTATGGACTGCCTTTTTGACAGGAACAGGAGGAAAATATGGCGAAATTTTTAGTAATTGCAGAGAAACCAAGTGTGGCACAGAGTCTTGCAAAAAATTTATCTGCTTATCAGAGAGAGGATGGGTATCTGGAGGGGAACAGTTGCATTGTCAGTTGGTGTCTGGGACACCTGGCAGAATATGCACCACCGGAAATTTATGACGAAAAATATGCAAAATGGCAGTTTGAGGATTTGCCGATCATCCCGGAAGTATGGAAAGTACAGGTATCAGAAGATAAAAAGAAGCAGTTTGAAGTGTTGTGTAGCTTAATGAACCGGGAAGATGTAGCGTATCTGGTTAATGGCTGTGATGCTGGAAGAGAAGGAGAACTGATTTTTAAAAGAGTTTATGATCTGGCAGACTGTCGAAAACCAGTGAAGCGTCTGTGGATCAGCTCAATGGAAGATGAAGCGATCCTGAAAGGATTCCAGTCCCTAAATGACGGGAGAGAATATGCAGGGCTTTGTAATGCTGCGGTATGCAGGGCACAGGCGGACTGGCTGATTGGAATGAATGCAACGAGAGCTTACACAACCAGATATTTTAAACGTCTGGTAGTTGGCAGAGTGCAGACACCAACGCTTGCCATGCTGACAGAAAGAAAAGAGAAAATTGAGCATTTCAAGAAAGAAGCCTATTATAAGGTTTCCCTGTCAGATGGGAAACTTACGGTAACGTCAGAGAGTATCCCGTTAGAAACGGAAGCGGAAGAATTAAGAAAACTTTGTGATGGGGCAGAAGCACTGGTCACAAGGGTAAAAAGAGAACAGAAAAAGACTTTCCCACCCAAACTTTATGATCTGACCAGTCTGCAGAGGGAAGCAAATCGTTTTTTCGGATACACTGCCCAGAAGACACTGGATATGCTGCAGGAGCTGTACGAAGAAAAGATGGTTACCTATCCGAGAACAGACAGTCAGTATGTAACCGAAGATATGAAAGAAACGGTAAAAATGCTTGTCGAAGGCATGACAGATTTTCTTCCGTTTCTGAAATCTGAACAGACTGGAGAAAACATAGATCGTGTGGTTAATAATGCAAAGGTATCTGATCATCATGCAATACTGCCGACAAAAGAAGCAATGGAAAAAGGCATGGGAGGACTTTCCAGTGGAAAGAAAAATCTGCTGATGCTGATCGGACAGCAGCTTGTTCAGGCAACAGGGGAAGAGTACCTTTATGAGCAGACAGAAATTTCCGTACAGTGCAAAGAACATGAGTTTACTGCAAAAGGGAAGCTGCCTGTGCAGATGGGCTTCAAAGAAGTGGAAGAAGCCTTTCGGAAATACTGTGTAAAGGATAAGAAATCTGATGAACCGGATCATAAGACAGAACTTCCAGAAGGATATGAGGAAGGAATGACTCTTGCCTCTGTGAAAGCAGAGAAGAGTACACATTACACTTCTCCGCCGAAGATGTTTACCGAAGATACCCTGCTTGCTGCAATGGAAACAGCAGGGAATAAGGAATTTGATTCTGAAACAGAGAAAAAAGGACTTGGGACACCGGCAACCAGAGCCAATATCATCGAAAAGCTGGTAGCTTCTGGCTATGCAGAACGTAAAGGAAAACAGATTCTTCCTACAGTAGCAGGATGTGAGCTGATTCATGTAATGCCGGAGAATCTGAAATCTGCAAGCCTGACAGCAGAATGGGAGAATCAGCTTCTGATGATGGAAAAGGGGAAAATCCAGGAAGATGAATTTATGAATGGGATTGTATCCATGATTAATGAGATTCTTTCTTTGTGCAGGGCAATCCCGGAAGAAGAACGGAATCGTTTTCAGACTGCAAGGGAAGTGATTGGAAAATGCCCAGTGTGTGGTTCAGAAGTATACGAGGGAAAAATCAATTATTACTGTTCTGACAGAAACTGTCAGTTTGCTCTGTGGAAGTCGAACCGCTTTCTGGAAAATATGAAAAAGTCGATGGATAAAAAGATGGCGGTGGAGCTTCTGAAAAAGGGGCGTACCCATGTGAAAGGACTGTATTCCAAGAAAAAAGACAGCAAATTTGATGCCGATCTGGTACTGGGGCTGGAAGATGGAAAAGCCAGATTCAGTCTTGAGTTTCCTAAAAAGAAGAAATAAAGCACAGACGGAAGGAGGAATGAGTTATGGCTCATTTAGATGAGATACGGGGACTTGCAGAATATCATGCAACCCGTATCAGCAGTTCACCGAGAGACTGGATGAATTATCTGGATACTGCGGCCAGACTGTATCGGTATCCATTTATGGATCAGCTTTTGATCCACGCACAGCGTCCAAAAGCAACTGCCTGTGCTTCTTTGGAATTATGGAATGAAAAAATGCTGCGGTGGGTAAATCGAGGAGCAAAGGGAATTGCTCTTTTAGATGAAACCATGCAGAAAACAAGACTCCGGTATGTATTTGATATTCAGGATACTCATAAGGTAAAAGGTGGAAGAACACCGTATTTGTGGCAGTTGCAGGAGAAACAACAAGATGCCTTATTAAACCATTTAGAAGAAGTTTACGGACTGGAAGCTAAGGACGCAGGAAATCTTTCTGATGCACTGATGGCAACAGCAAAATACATGGTGGAAGAAAACCTGGATGAATATCTGGATGGCTTGACGTATATGACAGAAGGAACGTACCTGGAGGAGCTGGAAGAAGATACCATCCGCAGCGAATTTCGCAGTCTGTTGACAGATAGCATTTATTATACTCTGGCTTCCAGATGTGGGCTTGATCCGTTGGAACGGCAGGAAGAAATGGACTTTGTACATATCACAGATTATAACAGCTTATCAGTGCTGACATTTATTGGAAATGCAACGAGCATGGCCAGTGAGTCTGTGTTAGTGGATATTGGAAGATTTGTACACCGTATTTCATTAGAAGAAATGAAAAAGGGTATTGAAAATTCGGAAGAAAGGAATTATAATAAATTTAACACGTTAATTCGTGAAAGCGAAGAAAACAACAACAGAATCATAGAAAACGAATATCCACAGGAAAATGAAGGAGGAAATGAGCATGGAACTGACATATCATCGCAAAGGGGATTATCTGTTTCCGAATCTGACAATCCAGGAGACAGAAGCACAGATCGGGAAATACGGAATGCTGCGGAGGACATTTCTGAAGGAACACAAGAACAGCCTGTATCAGAGCCTGTTGCTGACTGGGAAACTGAACCGTCATCTGGAGGAGATCGAGAAAACAGCACAGAAGAGATTGGAAGTACAGATGGAGAAACTGTTGGAGAAGAATCCGGCACCGTCGAAAGAGGAGAACCCGATGGCGTGGACAGCCCATATGAACAGTCTGATGGCAACAGCGGAAGAGAGCATCTTGACGGAATTGGTATACAACTAATTGAAGACACAAGTGAAGATCAGTTAAGTAAAGCAGAGGAAGAAATCGCCTCTGCTTTATCTTTGCCCGAACTTCCATCTGTAAATGAACAGAAAAGGGAAATTGAAAACAGAATAGCTGCCCTCTATGCAGGGGAGATTGCCATTCCAAGTGAAGTGGTTGATGAGATTTTAAGAACCGGGGGAAACCGAAGTAAAAGCCAGCTTCGTATTATCTATAATTTTATGAGTGAACAGACACCGGAAGAATATACGGAGTTTGTAAAGCGGGAGTATGGAACTGGTGGAAAAGGTTTTGAAATCAATGGAATGGAATATTCTGTCTGGTTTGACGAAACGGGATTGCAGATTGCAGTAGGGCATACCGTTACTGATCAGATTCTGGATAAAGCGTTTTTATCCTGGGAAGATGTGAGTGGTCGTATCCATCAGCTTTTGAAACAAGGCGAGTATGCACCGCAGTCCGTACTTGATGTTGCAAGGGAGAATGCAATAAAGGAACATGCCCAGGCACTTGCCTATATGAAAGCGGATATGGCAGAGGGGGTAGCAGAACTTGTCTTTGATGAAGAAGATTTGCCACATCTTCACAGTATTTATCCGGAAATTACTGATTATCTGGAAGAGAAACTGACAGATCCGCAGTGGCTGGCAGATCTGAATGAGCGTCTGGAAGGACTGGCGATGGCTTATGAGGAAGATAAAAGCATTATGCGGTTCCGCACCTATAATCCGATCAGAATATCCGGTCAGTTTCAGAAATTTGCTGCAGAAGTAATTCCATACAGTGCAAGAGATGAATTCACATGGCAGGAACATAAGGTATTTATTACGCAGGATGAAATAGATGCTTTTCTTGCCGGTGGAGGGCCATATTCGGATGGAAGGCTTTCTACCTATTCTTTTTATCTCCTGAATGAAGATGATAAGGCAAGGACAGATTTTATCAAGGAAAAATATGGGATAGGCGGTCAGAGCCATGCTTTATGTGGGGCAGATAATTCACATGCAGATTATGACGGGAAAGGTTTGAAACTGGAGAGAGGGGACTATGGGAATCCAGATACCTCGGTGTTGCTGCCCTGGGCAAAAGTTGCAAAAAGAATCGGCTATCTGATTGATAATCAGCAGTTCTTACGTTCTGCAGATTATTCCCGTATGCCGGAATATGAGAGGGAACGGATTGCAGGAAAAGTAATCAGTTTTTATGCAAGAATGCCAGAAGAAATCGAGCGTCCGTTTAAGCAGGATTTCTTTAATGAAGAAGCAAGAAAAGAACTTCCTGTTATGCTGAATGATTCGGAGCAGTCGCAGAAACTGTTACAGGCGATGGATGATGCCCTGGCAATGCTGCCATTGGATTTTGAAGCAGTGAATGAAACTTATGAGAAGAAATTACAGCTTTTGACGGAAGTACATCAGTATGTGGAAGGCAGCTATACGATTTTCCCGGTACAGGAAGTACCAGATCAGGCAGATGGCTTAAATGGATACCAGATGTCTTTATTTGATATTGTGAGTGCTTCCGAACCAGAAGAAGATATAGAAGATACGGAACCGGAGCAAATTATCAGTGAACCAGAAGAAGAACCGGAAATAAAACCAGAGGAAGAAATAGAACCGGAAGATATAAAAGAACAGATTATAGAGCAGGAACCTCATAATTTCCATATTACGGACGATGATCTTGGCTCTGGCGGTCCGAAGGCAAAGTTTAAAGCAAATATGGAAGCTATCCGGCTGTTGAAAGAACTGGAACAGGAGCAGAGATTGGCAACACCGGAAGAACAGGAAGTGTTGTCAAGATATGTTGGATGGGGCGGTATTCCACAGGCTTTTGAAGAAAGGAACAGTGCTTGGGCAGAGGAATACACGCAGTTAAAAGGAGTCCTCACACCAGAAGAATACAGTGCAGCAAGGGCGTCAACCCTAAACGCTTTTTATACTTCCCCGACAGTCATCAAAGCAATGTATGAAGCACTTGACAACATGGGACTGAAACAGGGAAATATCCTGGAGCCATCCTGTGGAGTAGGTAACTTTATGGGACTTTTACCGGAAAGCATGAATGCCACAAATATGTACGGCGTGGAGCTTGATCCGGTTTCCGGGCAGATTGCGAAACAACTTTACCAGAAGAACAGGATTGCAGTACAGGGATTTGAGGAAACCAGTTACCCGGACAGCTTTTTTGACTGCGTGATTGGAAATGTACCGTTTGGGGCATATCAGGTCAGTGACCGCAAGTATGACAGATACCATTTTATGATCCATGATTATTTTATTGCAAAATCCTTAGACCTGGTACGTCCGGGCGGAGTGGTGGCAGTTGTCACATCAAGCGGTACAATGGATAAACAGAATCCGGAAGTTCGACAGTATTTTGCGAACCGGGCAGACCTGCTTGGGGCAATCCGTTTACCGAACAATGCTTTCCAGAGAAATGCCAATACCAGTGTGGTTGCGGATATTCTGTTTTTCCAGAAAAGGGACAGGGCTGCGATCACAGAACCAGATTGGGTACAGTTAAAAACTACACCGGAAGGCTATACGGTTAATTCTTATTTTGCCGATCATCCGGAAATGGTGCTTGGGGATTTCACGACAGAAAGTACCCAGTACGGAAAACAGGAAGTGACGGTAAAGGCAAAAGAAGGAGCAGATCTGGCAGAGCAGTTAAAAGAAGCGGTAAAATATATCCAGGGAACCATCACAGAGCAGGAGATTTCGGATACGGAACTGGAAGAACAGGTGGTATCCATACCGGCAGATCCGGATATTAAGAATTTCAGCTTTGCACTTGTCGGAGAGGATATTTATTACAGAGAAAATTCTGTTATGAATAAGATGGAGCTTCCCGTTGTGACAGGCGAGCGTGTCAGAGGCATGGTTGCGATCCGGGATGCAACAAACAGGCTTCTGGAAAGACAGTTGGAAGAATGCAGTGATGAAGAGGTTGCCAGTTTACAGACTGAGTTGAACCAGGCTTATGACAGCTTTACTGCAAAATATGGACTACTCAGCAGCAATGCGAATAAAAGAGCGTTCAGCATGGACAGCAGTTATTGCCTTTTGACTTCCCTTGAATTTCTGGACGAAAAGGGTGAGTTGAAACGGAAGGCAGATATATTTACAAAAAGGACGATCCGCAGGGCAGAGCCGGTAACATCGGTGGATACTGCAAGTGAGGCACTGGCGGTATCTATCGGGGAAAAGGCAAAAGTAGATATTCCTTATATGATGCAGCTTACCGGAAAAACAGAGGAAGAGGTCACAGAGGAGCTTACGGGTGTTATCTTCAAGAATCCTCTTACGGATAAATGGGAGCCATCCGATGAGTATCTTTCCGGGAATGTCAGAGAGAAGCTGAACATTGCAAGGCAGTTTGCAGAAAACCACCCGGAATATATGGTCAATGTGCAGGCACTGGAACGGGTACAGCCGAAAGATCTGGATGCTTCCGAGATTGAAGCAAGGCTTGGGGCAACATGGATTTCTCCAGACTATATTACAGAGTTCATGGCAGAGACATTCCATACACCACGACAGCATATCAATTATGAGCGTATCAAAGTCCAGTATGCGGAAGTGACTGGACAATGGAACATAAAAGGAAAGAATGTGGACAGCAGCAATAACCCGCTTTCTACGGCAACTTACGGAACACAGAGGGCAAATGCTTACAGGCTGTTGGAAGATGCCCTGAATCTGCGAGACACAAAAATCTATGACACGATACATGATGCAAATGGGGAACACCGGGTACTGAACCGGAAAGAAACCACCCTGGCACAGCAGAAGCAGGAACTGATCCGGGAGGAATTTAAAGAGTGGATCTTTAAGGATATGAGCCGACGTGAAACACTCTGTAAAATTTATAATGAACGGTTTAACAGCATCCGGCCAAGGGAATATGATGGCAGTCATATCCAGTTTGTCGGAATGAATCCGGAAATTAAGCTGATGGAGCATCAGAAAAATGCAGTGGCACATATCCTTTATGGAAATAATACACTGCTTGCACACTGTGTGGGTGCAGGCAAGACGTTTCAGATGATTGCAGCCGGTATGGAGAGCAAACGTCTGGGACTGGCACAAAAGAGCCTTTATGTGGTTCCAAATCATTTGCTGGAACAGTGGGGAAGCGATTTCTTACGCTTGTATCCGGGAGCAAATATTCTGGTAGCAACGAAGAAAGATTTTGAACCGGCAAACAGAAAACGGTTTTGTTCCAGAATCGCAACTGGTGATTATGATGCAGTTATCATTGCACACAGCCAGTTCGAGAAAATTCCGCTTTCCAGAGAAAGACAGATTGCATTGCTGAAGGATCAGATTGCAGATATTACTTTTTCTATTGAGGCGGCAAAAGAGGAAGCAGGACAGCAATATACGGTCAAGCAGATGGAAAAGACAAAGAAAACGTTGAAAGCGAAACTGGAAAAACTGAATGACCAGACACGAAAAGATGATGTGGTTACTTTTGAACAGCTTGGCATTGACAGGTTGTTTGTGGACGAGAGCCACAACTATAAGAACCTTTTTTTGTACACAAAAATGCGGAATGTGGCAGGCATTTCACAGACCGATGCACAAAAAAGTTCGGATATGTTTATGAAATGCAGGTATATGGATGAGATTACTGGGGGAAAAGGAATTACGTTTGCAACGGGAACACCCGTATCAAACAGCATGACTGAGTTATACACCATTATGAGATACCTCCAGTATGATACGTTAATGAATATGGGAATGGGACATTTTGATTCGTGGGCAGCGACTTTTGGAGAAACAGTTACAGCAATCGAATTGTCACCGGAAGGGACGGGCTATCGTGCAAAAACACGATTTGCCCGTTTTTTTAATCTTCCAGAGCTGATCTCCATATTTAAAGAAGCTGCGGATATTCAAACTGCAGATATGCTGAATCTTCCTGTACCGGAAGCAGAATATATCAATGAAGTATTAAAGCCGAGCGAGGAACAGAAAGAAATGGTAGAAGCCTTTTCAGAACGTGCAGAAAAGGTTCGTGGCGGTGTGGTAGATCCAAGGGTAGATAACATGCTCAAGATTACCAATGACGGAAGAAAATGTGCATTAGACCAGAGGCTTTTAAATGATATGCTGCCGGATGCAGGGGAAAGCAAGGTAAATGCCTGCGTGGAGAATGCTTTCCAGGTATGGGAGGACGGAAAAGATACACAGGCTACCCAGTTGATCTTCTGTGACCTTAGCACACCGAAAAATGACGGAACATTCAATGTTTATGATGATGTGAGAAACAAGCTGGTGGAACGGGGAATCCCGAAAGAGGAGATCGCATTTATTCATGAGTATAATACGGAAGTAAGAAAAGCGGAGTTGTTTGCAAAGGTGCGGGCTGGGCAGGTAAGAATCCTGATGGGTTCTACTCCGAAACTTGGTGCTGGTACCAATGTTCAGGACAAGTTACTTGCATTGCATCATCTGGACTGCCCCTGGAAACCATCTGACCTGGAACGTGCGCCCGTAAAGGCATCATAATAAATATACCTTTGGCAAGGTATTAGGA
>OFPS01001289.1_pt1 | contig 18777 bp, 19 predicted proteins | sample 1542111 | NCBI WGS metagenome assembly OFPS01 (sample SAMN04209233, study PRJEB22552) | human gut metagenome | biome: gut; material: feces | host: Homo sapiens | place: USA: Oklahoma | reverse complement strand
ATGCCGATTCTATGTTTAATTTTAATTTATCGGTAAAAATTTACCGAAGTATTGTTATTAGGACATTTTGATTTAGGGAGAAAGAATGTCTTTAAAGAGGAAAAAAATATAGTTATCTATTATTACTTTTACATATAGGATATTGGCTTAAATCTTAATTTTATATGCTTCGAAAAATACATTTTTGTTTGCTCGCCGGTTTAATCTTTACTCCGGCTTTCTCTCAACAGTTGGGATATATTCCTTTTGAAAAGAGTAGTACAGCTGTTTCCTCTACATTGGAATTTGCATATGATGACTGGACTATTTATCAGACTGCTTTAAGAGCAGGTAATGAAGAAATTGCTAAGCAGTATTATGCACGTGCATTGAATTATCGTAATGTCTTTGATAAGAAAAATGGCTTTGCCTGTCCGCGTTATACTGACGGTAGCTTCAAAAAAGATTTTGATCCTCTGCAAACACATGGAGAGGGTTTTATCGAAGGTAATTCCTGGAATTTTTCTTTCCATGTACCACATGATGTCTATGGTATCATGGATTTAATGGGAGGTGAAAAAGTTTTTCTAACTCGTTTGGATGAGCTTTTTGAAATGCATCTTCCTAAAAAATATTATGAAAAGAATGAAGATATTACGGAAGAAGGGCTGATTGACGGATATGTGCATGGTAATGAACCAAGTCATCATATACCTTACTTATACGCTTGGACATCACAACCTTGGAAAACTCAATTTTGGACTCGTGAGATAATCGACCGTATGTATCGTAATGATATAAACGGGTTGGGAGGAAATGATGATTGTGGTCAGATGTCTGCCTGGTATATGTTTACGGTAATGGGATTTTATCCAGTATGTCCGGGAACAGATCAGTATGTATTAGGAGCTCCATATTTCCCTTATCTCAAACTGCGTTTACCTAATGGAAACATTTTGGAAATTAAAGCTGAAGGAGTGAGCGATACCCGACGTTATGTTCAGTCACTTACTATTAACGGCAAGAAATATGACAAATTATATATTACTCATGCAGATTTGTTGAAAGGAGGAGTCTGGGAGTTTAAGATGGGAACCTCACCCAACAAGAAAAAAGGACAAAAAGCAGAAAATAAACCTTATTCATTAACAAACGGAATCAAATAGTATGAAAGCACAATTGTTATTAGCTGGTATAATATTAGGAATGAGTGGTATATCGGCTTGTACGGGGAACAAGAAAAATGTGATGACTGAAAAAGAGACAATGGAGGCCTGGAAAGATTATCCGGTTGGGCATATTGTATTTGATGATCAGGCTCCAGAGACAGAAGGATCAAAAGTTTATCATCGTATAATAACTAATCCTCAGGAGTATATTGCAGATCAGGCACGTACAGTACTTGCTACATTATATGATTCTCCGGCTGACAGTATTGTTCCGGTTGATACAATTCATTATTCTTTGCAGGATATAGAGGGTATTTCTGCAAAAGGAGGAGGTAATGGCGTTGTGAGCATTTTTTATAGTACTCGTCATATTGAAAACTCATTTGCAGCAAATGATACTGCTAAGCTGTTTTTTGAAACAAGGGGTGTTTTGTTACACGAATTGACTCATGCATATCAGCTGGAGCCTCAAGGGATAGGTAATTATGGAAGCAGTCGTGTTTTCTGGGCTTTTATAGAGGGAATGGCTGATGCAGTACGTGTTGCCAATGGAGGTTTTACTCCGGATGCTCGTCCTAAAGGTGGAAACTATATGGATGGTTATCGTACTGCCGGATACTTTTTTGTATGGTTAAGAGATAATAAAGATAAAGACTTTCTTCGTAAGTTTAATCGAAGTACACTTGAGGTTGTTCCTTGGTCATTTAACGGGGCTATAAAATATGCTTTAGGAGAGCAGTATGATATAGATGACTTGTGGTATGAATATCAAGTTGCAGTTGGCGATATTCAAGAAACAGAAAATCATTGATTATGAAAAAGATACTGAAAACAATCTTTCTATGTGTTTCTTTGCCGGTGTTTTCTCTTTCTGCAGAGAACTTAACTCAGTATGTCAATCCTATGATTGGTACAGATGGATATGGGAATGTATATCCAGGAGCGCAGATACCATTTGGAGGAATACAGATTAGTCCAGACACAGATGCAAAATTTTATGATGCAGCAGCTGGATATAAGTATAATCATACCTCTATTCTAGGATTTAGTCTGACGCATTTAAGTGGAACAGGGATTCCCGATTTGGGCGACTTCCTGTTTATTCCAGGTACAGGAGAGATGAAGCTTGATCCGGGTACACGTGAGAATCCTACAGAAGGTTACCGTTCTCGTTATTCTCATGATAGAGAATGGGCATCACCTAATTATTATGCTGTAGAATTGTCCGATTATGGTGTGAAAGCTGAAATGACAGCTGGTCTTCGGAGTGGAATGTTTCGCTTTACCTATCCCAAATCGGAGCAGGCATTTATCATGATTGATATGAACCATACCTTGTGGCAAAGTTGTGAATGGTCGAATTTACGTATGGAAAACGATTCTACATTGACAGGGTATAAGCTTGTGAAAGGTTGGGGACCGGAGCGCCATGTATATTTTACAGCCGTGTTTTCAAAGAAGCTGAAAAATTTGCGTTTTATGCAAGATAAGAAACCGGTCATTTACAACACATCTCGTTTCAGAAGCTGTTATGAAGCTTGGGGAAAGAATCTGATGGCATGTATATCTTTTGAAGCAGCAGAAGGAGAAGAAATCATAGTGAAGACGGCTGTTTCTGCTGTCAGTACAGCCGGAGCAACTTTGAATTTGCAAGAACTGAACGGAATGACTTTCGATAGTCTGCGCGAGAAAGGTGTTTCTTTGTGGGAGCAGGAACTTGCGAAATATCAGATTGAAGCAGAACCGGAATTTGTTTTGATAGTTGACTGTTTCTTAAAAAGACTTATTCTTTTTCTCCATAGCACAAATCACCGGCATCACCTAGTCCCGGTACGATGTATGAGTGTGCGTTCAATTCCGGATCTACAGCTGCACACCATACTGTTGTTTTGTCCTGAGGAAATACTTTTTGTACGTGTTCCACTGCCTGTCGGCTGGCAATAACCGATGCTATATGTATGTGTGCTGGTTCACCTTTAGTAAGCAATGCTTTGTAGGCGAGTTCCATTGAACCACCTGTAGCCAGCATCGGGTCTACCAGAATCAGCGTCTTTCCGTCCAAGCGCGGAGAGGCAATGTACTCGATATGGATATCAAAATTGTCGGTATCTATGTATTTGCGATAAGCCGAAACAAAAGCATTCTCAGCGCGGTCGAAATAGTTAATGAATCCCCGGTGCAGCGGCAGTCCGGCACGCAGGATAGTAGCAATGACAGGCTGTATGGTAGGAACGTTTTCGGTTGCCATGGCTAAAGGTGTCTGTATCTCCAGCGGTTGATAAGGAAGATCACGGCTGATTTCGTATGCCATGATTTCTCCGACACGTTCGATATTGCGGCGGAAACGCAGGCTGTCACCTTGTATATTTACATCGCGAATCTCTGCCAGATACTGGTTTAGAATACTATTATTCCGGTTCAGTTCTACAATTTTCATAGATTGTTTCTCTTTTTTTGATTGTTACATGTTTATGCCGCAAATATACGGATAATTCATGAAAGATATGGAAGAATGGATTAAATACTATACTTATTATTCTAGGTGGTAATATTCGTAGTTGCAATGTCGAAATGACAGATTTGTTACACAAGTATAAATCTTTAGTTTATTACGGATTTTTTTCTGTAATAACTTCTTTAGTTTAAAAATAAACTACTACTTTTGTATCGCCAAAGACGAGGAGGATTGAACTCACTGGTCTATTGGATGGTATAAACGGAAAACTAAACATTTGATATAATAACCAAATTAATCATTTGAACAATGGCAAATTTAGATCTTACTAAGTACGGTATCACTGGAACCGTAGAAATCGTACACAATCCTTCTTACGATGTATTGTTTGCAGAAGAAACAAAAGCTGGTTTGGAAGGCTTCGAAAAAGGTCAGGTAACTGAACTGGGTGCAGTAAACGTAATGACTGGTATCTACACTGGTCGTTCTCCTAAAGATAAATTCCTGGTAAAAGACGCTACAAGTGAAAACACTGTATGGTGGACTTCTGAAGAATATAAGAACGATAACAAACCTGTTACTACTGAAGCTTGGAAAGAACTGAAAGCTTTGGCTGCAAAAGAATTGTCAAACAAAAAATTGTATGTTGTTGATGGTTATTGCGGTGCTAACAAAGCTACTTGCTTGAAAGTTCGTTTCATCATGGAAGTTGCATGGCAGGCTCACTTTGTAACTAACATGTTCATCCGTCCTTCTAAAGAAGAACTGGAATCATTCGAACCTGACTTCATCGTTTACAACGCTTCTAAAGCAAAAGTTGAAAACTACAAAGAACTGGGTCTGAACTCAGAAACTGCAGTTGTATTCAACTTGACTACTAAAGAACAGGTTATCCTGAACACTTGGTATGGTGGTGAAATGAAGAAAGGTATGTTCTCTATGATGAACTACTTCAACCCATTGCGTGGTATCGCTTCTATGCACTGCTCTGCTAACACTAATATGGACGAAACTGAATCAGCTATCTTCTTCGGTTTGTCTGGTACAGGTAAGACTACTTTGTCTACTGACCCGAAACGTAAGTTGATCGGTGACGACGAACACGGATGGGATAACGAAGGTGTGTTCAACTACGAAGGTGGTTGCTACGCTAAAGTTATTAACTTGGATAAAGAATCAGAACCAGATATTTACAACGCTATCCGTCGTGACGCTTTGTTGGAAAACGTTACTGTTGACGCTGAAGGTAAAATCAACTTCGCTGATAAGAGCGTAACTGAAAACACTCGTGTTTCTTATCCTATCCACCACATCGAAAACATCGTTAAACCGGTGTCTAAAGGTCCTCACGCAAAACAAGTTATCTTCTTGTCTGCTGATGCATTCGGTGTATTGCCTCCAGTATCTATCCTGAACCCTGAACAGGCTCAGTACTACTTCTTGTCAGGATTTACTGCTAAGTTGGCTGGTACAGAACGTGGTATCACTGAACCGACTCCGACATTCTCTGCTTGCTTCGGTGCTGCTTTCTTGTCATTGCACCCAACTAAATATGCAGAAGAATTGGTTAAGAAGATGGAAATGACTGGTGCTAAAGCATACTTGGTTAACACTGGTTGGAATGGTACTGGTAAGCGTATCTCTATCCGCGATACTCGTGGTATTATCGATGCTATCTTGGATGGTTCTATCGAAAAAGCTCCTACTAAGACTATTCCTTACTTCGATTTCGTTGTTCCAACTGAATTGCCGGGTGTTGATCCGAAGATCTTGGATCCTCGTGACACTTACGAATGTGCTTGTCAGTGGGAAGAAAAAGCAAAAGACTTGGCTGGTCGTTTCATTAAGAACTTCTCTAAGTTCACTGGAAACGAAGCTGGTAAGGCTTTGGTTGCTGCTGGTCCGAAATTGTAATTTGAATATAAAGTTACAAAATAACCAACGTAAGAGGGTACTCGAAAGAGTATCCTCTTATTTTTTTATCTTGTGGAATGATGAAATAGAGAGGTGCTTCTGAATTTTCTAAAAGAAATATGTGTAAATAGCGGAGAAAAAATTATTTTTATGCCAGATTGAAAATAAAGTTCAATTTTTTCTGTTGATTTGTCGATATATTGTGTAAAATAACGCTGGAAAGAAAATTTCTAATTTAAATAAAACAGATTGCTTATGAGAAACTTAAAACAAACAACTTTTGCTGTGTTATTATTGCCATTGATGGCATGTGGAGGAGGAGCACAGCAACAGGCTCCGGCAGAAACTCCTGTACAGGATAGCTTGAAAAATCAGGTAGTAGAAACAATCATGACACGTCGTAGTGTTCGCCAGTATAAACCTCAGGCGGTAGAGCGGGAAAAGATGCAAACGATTGTAGAATGCGGAATCAATGCTCCAAATGCAATGAATAAGCAACCTTGGGAAGTACGTGTTGTAGATAATGCTGATTATATCAATGGAGTAACAGAATTATATAAGAAAGCCAATCCGAAAGCAGCTGAAGATCCGGCATTCAAGAATATGTTCCGTAATGCTCCTACAGTGGTGTTCATCGGTCATGATACGGAATCGGAAAGTTCTCCTTTCGATTGTGGTCTGCTTGCTGAAAATATGATGATTTCAGCATGGTCTATGGGTATTGGCAGTTGCTGCTTGGGAAGTCCAGCTCGTTTTATGAAGACTCCTGAAGCTGCCGAATATTTGCAGAAATTAGGATTTAGTGAAGGATATGAATTGCTGTATTGCATAGGATTCGGTTATCCTGATGAGGCTCCAGCTGCTAAACCTCGTGAAGCTGCAAAAGTGAAATTCGTGGAATAATGAAATGATACATCGGGAAACATGTATAACTAAGAAATATGTCTGAAGTTTGGATTCTGTGAAAAGCCTATAAGTTATTCATGTTACAAATAAAAATAGCTCTGACTTCCCCTGTTTTGGAGATGGCAGAGCTATTTTTGTTTATTGTTGTAGAGATTAAATTGAGGAAACAATGTCCGTTAAACATAATGTTTATACTGCTACCTTTCTCCCAAATCATCGTAGGAGCTTTGTAGGATAGCCTTTCCACGCAAGATTCGGTTTTCATCAGGTGAAGGTATCTCCAGCATCGGGCGGTCGGCATTAATGTCTACTAATGTTACTCCTGTGCTGTCGGCAAATGCAAAACCTCCTCCAAATGTCCAATAGGCAAACGGATAAGTATATGCTGTACTCAGTATGTTTCGGCTGAAGTTAAATTCACTGTGGTCGATGCCGAGTTGAGCAAGTAAGGTCGCAGCCAGATCGCTTTGGTTCATCACTTGATTTATTACCATCGGTTGCTTGACTGCTCCTCCTAGCCAGAGCATTGGAATATGATGTATCCGTGCGTCGTGTCCGTTTCCTTCGGCTGGATAATAGAATCCATGGTCGGGCAGACAAACGATAAGCAGATTGTTCCAAACAGGAGTTTTGCGTATACGCTCTACGAACTCTCCGAGGCAATGGTCGGTAAAAGCAAAAGCATTTGGTTGCTTTTCTTTCAGCCGGTGATAGGGTACTTCAAAAGGTTCGTGACTGCTCAGAGTAAGAAAAGCGGTATGCCAGGGGGAGTCTCCTCGGTCTTTTATCATCTGATAGAGATGATCGAAGGTTATATCATCGTTGACTCCCCAAGCGTTCTGGTGCTGACTCATGGGGAAATCGGTATCAGCGGTAAGTTTCTGATATCCACTTTCCAGCAGATAGCTTTTCATATTGGTAAAATTAATATCACCGCCATATAGAAAGTCTGTATGATACCCTTCTTTTGCCAGTTTCCCGGCGATAGAAGGCAATGTACGACTCTTGGCTGGTATTTTCATTACCGACAGATCCGGAAAGCTCTGATAGCCGCTAAATGTGCAAATCGTTCCTCTGTCTGTCCGGAAGCTATTGGCATAGCATTGCGTAAACCAAATTCCTTCTTTTGACAAACGGTCTATATTAGGGCTGGCGCCTTTCACGCCTCCCAGCGATTCTACCATGGTGGCACCGAAACCTTCCATCAGGATAATCAGGATATCCGGACGTTTGGTATTTAGTAATTCTACTGTGTTTTCTCCTCCGGTAGGATAAAGATTATCGAACAGTTCCTTACGGTGTGTCTCATCGAAGTAGTTGAATTGTTCTGAGTAGTTTTTTGTTTTTCCGGCTGAAGCTATCAGGCTGAAAGCTGGATTTACGGCAGAATGGTTTAAAAACTCATCGTTGCAGAAATATACCTGACCGATGTTGGAGGTTGATTCACTCACTCCTCCACGTATGATGATAAAAAGTACTCCTCCCAGCAGAATTGTGGCAAGTGTACCAGTTATTTTTCTGTTGGCTGGAGGCAGATATCGGGGAGTAATCCGATAAAGTATCCAGGTTACAAATCCAGAAAGCAACAGGATGACAAGTATCCGTAGTATAATAAAACCGGTAGATACACTTGCCATAGCATTTTTCGGAGAGTCCAGATACAAAAAGACAGAGGCGTCAAGTTTGAAGTTCCAAAAAGGGTAGAGGCACATGTCGCCTACAAAGATCAGTGAAATCAGTAGGCAGACAATGGCGTAGTATCCTACAAGTAGTTGACGGAGAGGAAATTTCTTGAACCATATACTAATGAGTATGGTAAGCCATGGGATGGCAGTAAGATACCCTGTAGTAGCAGCGTCGAGACTCATTCCGTGAAACATTACCTGCAAGTAGCTGCTAAATGGAACCAGTCGTCCGGGCGCATCATTATAAAGCATGAAAAAGGGTTTTTGCAGTATGAAGAAAATAAATATAACTGCAAAGACCAATATCAGGTACGCGATTCTTTTTTTCATATATTGTTGAATTTGAACTTACAAAGATACATATTTTTATAGTGTGGAGAGATTTCTTTCATTTATATTCACTTTACATGCAGTACGAATTGTTATTTCGTCGATTTTCAGATCCCCTTAATGTATGTTTTGGGTGATTTTCCAGTTACTTGTTTAAATACTCTGTTGAAGTTGTTGGGAGTATTGAACCCTACTTTGTAAGCAACTTCCTGTACCGTATTATCTCCATCTGTCAGGAGTTCTATAGCACGTGTAATACGCAGATGGTTTACATAGCTGCTGAAGTGTATGCCTGATGTATTAAACAGCCGGCTTAAATTGCGTACTGACAAGTTATATTGTGATGCTATCTGTTCCATGTTTAAGTCTTCATGTATGTGTTCTGTTATGTAGTTCAGTATAGGATGCAGGCGTGAATCATTGGGAATAACCAGTGTTTTCAGTAGAAAGTCTGCCCCTAATGTCATTTGTGGAAGTAAATTGAAAAAGCTTAACGCAAAGTTGTATAGATCAGTTTGCTTTCCGCGTGTAATGACTTTCCCTTTTGATGCGATGAACTTCAGGTTTTCGGCTATAATACCATTGGTGCTATATATTGAGAAACGGTTTTTTCCATCATCAGGAGTGATGTTCAAATTAATATAAAAGATGATGAGTGAAACCTGCCGGCTGTTGCTCGATAACTTATGGCTGGCTTTTTCCGGAATCCATGCTATATGCTTTTCCGGAACAAAATAGTTTACTCCTCCGGTTTCTACATGCAATGTTCCGGAAAGTGTATAAATAATCTGGAATTTCTCATGCGCATGCTCCTGGAAATTGATTGCTTCCCAACCGGTTTTCTTGATAAGAATGTCGTCGTGCGTGGAACGGCTTATTAGCGATATATATTCTTGTTGTTCTGTATTCATCAGGAATAAGCTTGGCTTATTTTGATAATATTGTTGCGTAATGTGCAAATTCGGAACAAAATTAAAGACTTACTTTTGCATAACAAAAAAGTAAGGTAAGTTTTTAGGACAAAAAGAATAGTGATTCTTTTATTGTACACCAGATATAGGAATGAGAATTTATTTGTCTGGTATTGATGTGCATAAAGACTAAACAAAATATATGATAAAAAAAGTATTATTAGTTAGTGTTGTTTTTTTAGGTTTATTGGGGCAAGGGTTAGCCCAGACTCGTTCATTGACACTCGATGAAATGTTTCAGTTGGCAGATCAGAATAATAACCGTATACGGTTGTACGATTTGGCAATATCTGAAGCCGAGCAAGGGGTAAAAGTAGCTTGCAATGATTGTTTACCTTCTATTCAGGCGCATGTTGAACTGAACTATATAGGCGACGGAGTGATGACCGATAGAAATTTCGCCCATGCAGTACATGCAGATATGCCTCATTTTGGTAATTCTTTTGTGTTGAAGGCAAGTCAGGTGATATATGCTGGAGGAGCTGTGGCAAAAGGAATCGAACGGAGCAAGTTACAAAAGAAGGAAGCAGAACTGGAATATGTAGAAAACCGCCAGGATATTCGTTTTCTTCTGGCTGGATATTATTTGGATCTTTTCCAGTTAAACAATCAGAAGCGTGTTTACGAAAGCAATATTTCTCAAACCCGCTTGCTGGTAAAGGATATGAAGGCGTCTTATCGTCAGGGAACGGCGCTGAAGAGTGATATAACCCGTTATGAGCTTCAGCTTCAGAGTCTGGAACTTTCGTTGACTTCTGTCAAAGATAAAATAGATGTGTTGAGCCATAAACTGGCTACAGCAGTCGGTTTAGAGCCTGACTGAAATATGATATGCTGAATGCCGTTTCGCTGAACTGGTGTGTGTTTATCGGAATACTGGCAGGTGCAGGAGTTGTATTCTACCGACAGGTAGTCCTGCGCAAAGGCTATAAACTGCTTATTACCGTCGGCTTCATGCTGATAGTAGTTTATCAGTACTATATGTATTTCCTTATCCATCCCAACCTGAATATTGAAAGTCTTTACATCCCCAACTTTCTGAAAGGACTAGGACACGGCATACTTTATATATCGCTGACCATCTATGTAGCCAAGACTGTCCCTTTCGAACATTTCTTTCAGGGACTATGTGCATTAAGCTTTATCCGCACCAGCATTGCAACTCCTTTGGGTACAGCCATATTAAACCGCTGGCTGAAGTACATGCAGCAGGATAATATCGGTCTGATAAGCCGTAAAATGGATTTGGTAAAAGAATGGATGCCTGATGTTTCCATCCAGCAACTATATGAAGAAGTTACCCGTCAGACGCTTCTGACCAGTCTGAAAGAACTGTTTGGTGCAGTATGTATCGTGGGGACCATATTTCTGTTGTTTTTACTTAGTCAGAAAGTTTGGCGAAAACTATTGCGATATGTCAGAAGAAATCATCCCCGATACATTCAGCTTTTGAAACGTTCACAACCCGCGCAATAAAGCAGAAAGTTATTTTCTGCCGAAATCTGCCGGTACTTCTCCCCATAAATCAGTTTCCCATTTGCGCAGTGGAGTAGTATACTGATTCTCATTCAGCCATTTCTCTGCACGTTCGATAAGCTGGAATAATTCTTCGGTTTTCGCGGTACGTTCCAGCTTTGTTTTACATTTCTTCTGTTTCACCCAGTTCAACGCATTGCGGCTGTCTGAATAAATAGGCATGTTTATGCCCTTTTGTTTCATCAGCGCCAGACCATGGACAATAGCAAGGAATTCTCCGATATTATTTGTTCCATACATAGGTCCAAAATGAAAAATTTCCTGTCCGGTAAGTAAATACACTCCCCGGTACTCCATTGGTCCTGGATTACCGCTGCATGCAGCATCTACGGCCAGACAGTTTAAATCGAAATTTTCAGGGATTTTTTTCACTTCCGGTTCGTGTGTTGCTGTCTGACTTTTCTTCAGATACACATATGCAGGAGTAGCGAAAGCATGTTCTGCCTCTTCACGTGTAGCGAACGATTTATAAATAGCACCTTTGTAGTTCTTAATTTGTAGCTGGCAGTCGGTCCATGATGTATATATTCCTGGTTCCGCTCCTTTCCATACTACATAAAATTTCTGCTGCTTTGCCATAATCTGTATAATAGCGATATCAATAAACCAATTCACCACAGACTATGCAGAAGTTTCACACATATGTGTAGAAGTCTGTATAATCCGTGGTGAATAAAAGATAGTGTATGATTAATGTCTTAATTACATACGTTCAGGAACCTCAATACCGAGCAGTCCCATTGCCAGTTTGACGATCTTTCCTGCATTCTGGCTCAAAGCAAGACGGAACACCTTCAATGCTTCATTTTCTTCACGTAGGATGCTGAAATCGTGATAGAACTGGTTGTATTCCTTTACCAGATCGTACGCATAGTTAGCAAGAATAGACGGATTATAGTCACTTCCGGCCTGGCGTACCACGTTTGTAAAGTCAGCAAGCATCTGAATCAGTCCCTCTTCTTTTGTACTCAGTTCCACACCTGTCGGTATAACAGCAGGAATAGTGATACCAGCTTCAGCAGCTTTACGCAAGATAGACTGGATACGAGCATATGTATATTGGATGAACGGACCTGTATTACCGTTGAAATCGATAGATTCTTTCGGGTTGAATGTCATATTCTTGCGAGCATCCACTTTCAGGATGAAATACTTCAGTGCACCCAAACCTACGATACGTGCGATATCATCAGCTTCTTCCTTAGTCAGGCCATCCAGCTTACCCAGTTCACTGCTGGTTTCTTTCGCTGTTTCTATCATTGCTTCCATCAGGTCGTCTGCATCTACTACCGTACCTTCACGGCTCTTCATCTTACCTTCCGGCAGTTCCACCATACCGTAAGAGAAGTGAACCAGATCCTTACCCCATTCAAATCCCAGCTTATCGAGCAGAATAGAAAGTACCTGGAAGTGATAATTCTGTTCGTTTCCTACTACATAAATCATTTTGTTGATTGGGAAATCCTGGAAACGAAGTTTCGCAGTACCAATATCCTGAGTCATATAGACAGAAGTACCGTCGGCACGCAGCAACAGCTTGTGGTCAAGACCTTCTGCAGTCAGATCAGCCCATACAGAACCGTCTTCTTTGCGATAGAAGAAACCTTTTTCCAGTCCTTCCAGCACTTTTTCCTTACCTTCCAGATATGTTTCAGATTCGTAGTATATCTTATCGAAGCTGACACCCATCATCTTGTATGTTTCGTCGAATCCTGCATATACCCAGTCATTCATTTTCTTCCACAAAGCGCGGATTTCAGGGTCATTTGCCTCCCATTTACGCAACATTTCACGAGCTTCCTGCATCAGTGGTGATTGAGCTTCTGCTTCTTCCTTGCTCAAACCTTTTTCCATCAACTCAGCTACTTCAGCCTTGTAATGTTTGTCGAAAGCCACATAATAATCACCAATCAAGTGGTCACCCTTCTTGCCTGATGATTCAGGAGTTTCTCCGTTACCATATTTCAGCCATGCAAGCATTGACTTACAGATATGGATACCACGGTCGTTTACGATATTTGTCTTTACAACCTTGTTCCCGTTGGCAGCCATTACATTGGCAAGTGCGTTACCCAGCAAGTTATTGCGGACATGTCCCAGATGCAGCGGCTTGTTTGTATTCGGTGATGAATATTCTATCATTACCAGCGGAGCATCTTCGGTAGCTTTCTGGATACCCCATTGAGTATCAGCGTGAATGCGGTTCAGCAGTTCAACCCATACATCCGATGCGATAGTCAGGTTCAGGAATCCTTTGATTACATTATAATTTGCGATAGCCGGTTCGTTCTTTTTCAGATATTCACCGATCTCTTGTGCTGTTTGCTCCGGTCCCTTCTTCGACATTTTCAGAAAAGGGAAAACCACAAGCGTAAGATGACCTTCAAACTCCTTCTTGGTTTTCTGTAATTGTACCATTTTGGCAGGCACTTCTGCACCGTACAATTCTTTTACCCCGTTGATGACGGAGGCAGTCAGTTTATCTTCTATTTTCATGTGTATATATGGTTTTGTATTTCCCGACATTTATCAGTTTGCGCAAAGATAGTGAAACTCGCCCGATTATGAATGGATTTAAAAAGAAATATGTACTATTCCGTTACCCATTCTAATTATTTCAATCTCCTATAATTCTTTCATTTTTAGCAATTCACTGAGAATTGTATCAGTGAAGGTATGCCAAATATTCAGGTGTACAGGCTTGTATTCCTTAAAAAAATGCTTAATAAAATCAACCTCAAATATAAGTCGGTAGTCATTGTCCGGACATTCTGGATGGGCTTCTTGCTTACTTCCTACTCTCGCAACCTTAATCAAATATAAATCCTTTATTCCATTTCCTTTTATATATGGCATAAAATAGAAGAGTTTATTAAGGTGAATTGTTGAAGGAAACTTTCTTCCAGTATAATAAATTTTAGCAGACCCGTCAAGAAAGATGCTTGTATTCTCTTGTGGTATAAGACTAATCAAAACATGCTTCTCGAAATCAAGATTTGAATAATCTCGAATTATAGAATTATTTATAATATTTCGAGGATATTGTGCAGCAATTGTGTTTACTGAAACCTGTTTGATTATTCGAGATCTTATTGACTTATCATTCTCATTGTATTCCATCAAATCGGAAAAAGCTTGTTTCATTTGATTCGCAATATACCAAGCTAGACGAGGTGGTACTGCATTACCAACCATTTTATATCCGTCTTTGATATTAGAATACTTAAATACAAATTTGTCAGGGAATGTTTGAATTCTCGCACATTCTCTAACACTTAACCGTCGATATAAATGTTCAAATCCACAAGCAAAAATACATTGATTAGCAGAAATATGGGTCATTTTAGGAGCTTGAGGATGTTGTGGAGCATTTCTCGCCTGTGCCTGTATGGTAAATGAAGTTTCGTTCCATGTTCTAACTCTATTTCTAGCCATATATCTACTATCGTATGGACCTATGTAAGTATCATGGTTAGCACGTTGACTATTTGTTTCAAGAACTGGTTCATCTTTATAATATCGAGGTTCTTCTATTATATCACCTATCGCTTGACGAAGAGTAATAGGAGTTTCATTTACTGCATCAGGAAACTGAAATTTGTTTTTCAGGTCATTCCTTATCCCGATAAAAAATACACGAAACCGATCTTGTGGAATCTTATAATCAGCTGCGTTTAAAAGCTCATAACTTATTCTGTATCCCGCCTCTTTGAGTAGCCTTATAAAGCAGTTCAAAGAATCTTTGTGCTTTCCCTCAAGAATCCCCTGAACATTCTCTATTACAAAAAATTTCGGCCGCTTGTCTTTGACAATTCGAATATAGTCAAAAAATAGTTGCCCACGAGAATCTTCTATTCCTAAACGTTTCCCTCCTTCACTCCAAGCCTGACATGGTGGTCCTCCAATAATACCATCACAATCAGGAATATCTAAACCAGAAAGTGTGCGTATATCTGATGTATTCAATGTAGTATCAGGATGATTAAGTCTATATGTTTTATGTATAGACTTATCATATTCATTAGCCCATACAACATTGAATCCTGCCTTTTCGAAACCAAGGTCAAGTCCACCACACCCTGCAAAGAGTGACACAATATTCATTTTAATCTTGATAATTTATACCATGCCTGTCAAGCGCAGCACGAATACTCATAGCAACATGATAAGCAAGATTTACGGGTACGGCATTACCAATCATCTTATATCCCATATTAACATCAGTATAGAGAAATACATAATTGTCAGGAAAAGTTTGCACTCGAGCAACCTCACGCACGGACATTCTTCTATACAGATGTTCCTGACCTGGCACAAAGATTTGTTTATTTTTTTCGATTTTTATCATTTTGGGAGCCTGAGGATGAAGCTGACATTGTCGACCACTTGCTTGAACAGTAAAACCCGGTTCATCCCAACTTCTTACTCTATTGCGAGACATGAATATTGGAGAGTAAGCACCGATGAAATACTCATGATTTGGAACTGCACACTTATCACCATTAGTCTTGTTTTTTTCTAAGGCAGGAATAGCGTTGTCTTTTAAGTCCCAAATACATTCACGAAGTGTTGGTTTATGTTCACATGGAGTTGGATACTCAAAATCACGAATATTTAAGTCTTTACGAAACCCTATGTAAAAGACACGATCGCGATCTTCTGGAACGTCAAAGTCATTGGCATTAAGCATTTTGAGATTAACATCATAACCAGCCTCGTTAAAAAGTCTCATAAAACCCTCAACAGCCTCAGAATGACGTTTAGCCAACATGCCCGACACATTCTCAGCAACAAAAAATAAAGGTTGAGTGGACTTCAATATTCTGATATATTCATAAAATAGCTGTCCACGCGCGTCTTCTATTCCTTTAAGACTACCGGCCTCACTCCATGATTGGCAAGGAGGCCCACCTATAATACCTGTAACTCTTTCAGGGAACTTGCTTTCTTTCACACTTCTAATGTCACTTTCAATGAGATGCGTATCTGGAAAATTCGCCTTAAAAGTTGGACATATTTTGGAATCAAACTCGTTTGCAACAACAGTTCGGAAGCCTGCATTGTGAAAACCTTTATCAAGCCCACCAGCTCCAGAGAATAAACTAATGAGTTTCATTTAATAATAATATGTTATAAGTTTGGAGTTTATCAAATTAGCTGGATTCTGCGGATCTTCTATTTCTTCATTAGATATAGAAACTCCATTCTCTTTACAAAATTCTTCAAACTCGTCAATATTTTCGAAGTCGTTGTATTTGTCCTCAGGAATTAATGCCACCAATTTAAATTTGTAGTTTACTATTTCATCCGTTAAATACTCAAAATGTTGAAACGGTGTCTTAATTAGCCACATACCTCGTACTCGGAGATCTGAAATTCCAAGATGGTCTACTTTGTTAATTCTCCCAAGTTCATTGGTTTCTGCAGGTTCTACTTCGTCAAGCGATTCAAGACCAGCTTTTATCACATTCTCAACGTTTTCATAAATATCATGTGAATCACAGTACAAATCACCATATACAAAAAATATATTATGCAATTCTTTTTCGTCGATCTGTCCAACTACGTAAAGCATGTCTTTCTCTTCCCATTTCTCACACGTACGACAAGCGTTGCATATTTTGGGATTGCCTGAACGAAGCTTATTTTTGGGATAGCTACTATTCAATTGGAGTTGTGATGTTCCAAGCGTTTTTATTTTTTTTATTTCAATTGCATCACTATTAATAAGCATAGCATCAGGAGGGTTCGTACTATTGCCTAGATAAGAAAATGTTCGACTATATGCCTTCTTTATAGAGCGTATGTCTTGATCTAAACAACCTGCAAATGCATTCTTCACAAAATCTTCAAAAGCAGCCCCCATTTGGTTTGCTCGATTTTGAATATCCCCCTGTGGATTCTCGACGATCTCAAGAGATGATTTTTCTACAATAGCTTGTATCGCTGTTAGTATATTGCCACCCATATATCTTTACCGCTCTTGTTATATTAAATTCCAGTCTGTTTATATTGGGGTCAAAAGTAATAAAATTCTATGAGATGAACGATTTTTATATAAAAAAGGAACGTCATCTTCTCCCTAGGGAATAGGAGAGTGACGTTCCTTACATGTTATGAAGAATTAAAGGGTTCTGTTATTCTGCTATACAGATACTTACACGGTTTTCTTCCGGTGTGCTAAATGGCTGTACGGTATCACCTTTGTAATCTACAGTGATACGCTGGCTGTCGATACCCATTTCTTTCAGTTGGGTAGCTACATTTTCAGCGCGTTTCTTAGAAAGGCGCATGTTGATATCTGCATTACCAGTCTGCTTGTCTGCATATCCACTGATAGTAATATTACATTCAGTGTGTTCTTTCATGAATTCTGCCAGTTTTTCAATCTTCATTTTTTCTTCATTGCGGATAGCGGAAGAATTAAGTGCAAAGTAGATATTTTCTGTCATACTAACCTTTTCCTGTTTTACCGGAGCAGGTTGCTGTACCGGTTTGGGCTCTTCTTTTACAACGGGTGTTGGTTGAGGAGTTGGTTCATAGTAAACAGGTTCTGTCTTGCGTGAAGTCTTTCCGAATTTGATAGTGAATCCGGCAAGCGCATTAAACTGCCAGTCTGCATTGCCAGCCTTCTTTGAATTGAATTTATCCGACAAAACATTAGCGTTTACTTCGATATTGAAGAACAGATTTGAAGTCAGTCTCAGATTTGTACCCAATCCGAATCTACCTACCGGGCTGATCTTATTATCTGTCCATAAGTAGCGCAGATCATAGCCTTTGTTAGCCAATGCTACAGCTTCATCATTGTTGAAGCCACCATTCAGGCCCACACCTGCAAACAAGTATGCATTGAAGAAACGGTCTGGATTATAGCGGCAGAACAAGTTGCCCAAATTCAGTGTAGCATCTACATTGCCCTGCAAGTAGTTATACTTGTAAAGTTGTCCGTCGGCAGCCCATCCTCCTTTAGCCTGCCAGCCGCTTATTCCGGCACGCAGTCCCCAGAGCGGTGTAAACTGATAGCCGCCGTAGATAGCAGCTGCTGGAGAAATCAAGTCTCCGAATTTCGCTTCACCACGTGTGTGTGCTGCACCGGCTTGTACTTGCATGAACCAATGAGGAACAAACTCTGTTTTTCCTTCAGTTGAAGATTGTACTACTTGTGATTTAGCTGTTATTGGAATTAATCCAATTGCTAATAGTGTTAATAATTTATTCCAATGCATAATGTAATTATTTAAAAAGTTAAATCATTGGTATGGTTTAATATTTTTAAGAGAGTTGCATATTATCGCTATAATATGTGGAATCATTTCATTAAACAGAGGCGCCATCCTCCTAAATAATTCATAGGTCTGAAAGTCCAACTGCTTGTTATGTTTAATGAGTCATTCATTACAAATGAACATTTTATTTCATTGTCGACTGCAGTTCGGAATTCCATATTTGTAATCTTATAGCTCAGAACTGGAAAACGTTTAAGAACGGCCTTTACGGATTCCATTTCATCATTGTCTAGAGGTACTGGCTCATTCCATATATCTGTTGTATCTGGTTTAAAAAGCATTGCAGCAGCTTCACTGTATTGCTTGTTTTGTGCATAAGTCATATATGTGTTTACTAATTTTTCAACAGATGTTGTATCTTCTTTTAGCAGTCCACTTACAAAACTATTTAGTTCAGTTGTGCCTGAATCTTTTTGCTGATTTTTATCAGCTGATTGGCATGAAAAAAAACTTAATAAGCAAATTGCTATAGCAATGATGTTTAATTTTTTCATACGTAAATATTAAGCGTCCTACACATAAAGTAGGACAGGTTTATACTAA
>OFPS01001242.1_pt1 | contig 19447 bp, 23 predicted proteins | sample 1542111 | NCBI WGS metagenome assembly OFPS01 (sample SAMN04209233, study PRJEB22552) | human gut metagenome | biome: gut; material: feces | host: Homo sapiens | place: USA: Oklahoma | reverse complement strand
AATCAAGCCCTGCATCATCTTCTTGTGAGTAGTCCTCCGGCTTTTCATCCATTTGTTCAATATATTGGATAGTTGGAGCGCATATAATCGCACCTGCCGATTCACCGATCATCAGTTTTCCCTTTTCCAATTCCTTCTTCAATAGCTCATCCGTTCCCGTTTTACGGAGCTGGTCCATAAGGAAGAAAGAATTTCCACCAGTAAAATATATCACATCCGCATCTTCAAAAACAGACTGTATCGTTAAATAAGCCTCCGTTGAAATATCAATTTCAGTTACGGCTGCTCCCAGTTTATTGAATAGCTTTCGAGCCGAGCCGACATAACCGGTATAGCCTTCACGCAGCGAAGCTGTGGGAATAAATGCAACTTTCTTGTTATCAATTTCTTCTTTTATCAAACTTCCTACACTTGAAAAGTGCGAACATAAAAATAATTTCATCAATATTCTCCTTTATAAATTCCGATTTATTGATTTATTTTAACACAAAATATAAGTGGTTTGTAGAAAGGAAATATATCGTGTTTAATTTTCATATACAAAATTTGTAACACCATTGCTTTTACGAAAAAGATTTGTTCTCATTTCATGAAACTAAGAACTTCCAAAGTTCCTTGTTGAATAAGATTTCAATATTGTCAAACGAAAATAATGAATCATATCAAACGCTTCTTCCCTTTTATTTGCTTATTTATTTAAAAGATGCATATCTTTTGCACAAAAATTCATTGAATGCTTTAAAATATATCTAGGAAGGTGTTGTATGAAAAGAATATTTACAATTATAATGATAGGCATCTTGCTTGTTGGATGTGCTAAAACAGATTTCTTAATAGAACACGATTGGGTTCACTATGACACTACATGCATTGAAACCATCTATTTTGGTAAGGATGGTCACTTTGCGTATTATAGTGATGAAGGAAATCCGGTTAATGATTCGGATTTGTATGATCAATATTCTTATGATTCTAAAAGTAAAAAGATTCATTTAAATCCTACAGGTGATATGTCAATTCAAGTGTTACGTTATAAAAAATCAAGACTTCTTCTAAATATTGATGGAGATATAAAAGAATTTTTTGATTCTAAAGATAAGATCATAGATGGAGCTAATCCAAGTGATCTTGCATATGATAAAGAAAATATAACGGATGGTTTTAGTTCATACTTGGCAATTCTTAAAAAGGATGGTTCTCAAATTATTACTGCTCCTGCAAATTATGATAGTGATGATCCAAAATTTAAAGAGTATGAGCTATTTGAAAGATTGGCTGACAATGTAGAGTACTATTCTTGGACTTATAATGTGGATCAATCTGATGTTGAGTCAAGCTATACTAAATTGACTGATACAGAAGCTTTTAAGATTATTGAAGACGGTAGTGCCATCGGATTTGTATGGTACAACAAATCCGCAAAGATTACTAAAATTGTCTTTTATTCAAGTGCAATTATAGAATAATAAAACAATAAAATATATAATCACGCTATATATTAAGCAAATCCATGAGCTATAGAAACAAATGTTAATATTTCTTTTGCACATTGCTATACATAGTGTTATACTTACAATTGCTAGATAAGAACCCTTACTCACATCTTATCTAGCCTATTCCAAATGGCCAGCATTCTTTCTTACCCTTTCAGAGTGTTGGCTTTCATTTTGTTGAAAATACAAAGTATGTAAACTTTTTGTAAAAAAGTGACATATGTCAATATATTTTTCATTTTCACGTGTTATAATGTTTTTAGTTAGATGACTTCAAACGCCAACATAATAATTTTTAGCATATGAAAATAACGCCAACTACCTCATATGTTATAATTCATCTAACAGTCGATTAGAGAACTAGACTCCTCAAACACTAACATTCTAGTTCTCTCCTCTATTAAAGATATTTTGAGTCAACAATTAAAGTTGGCTCTTTTTCATTTAAATGGTATATTACTCTATGCAGAAATGAGTTGATTGTATGAAATTAAAAATATGGTTAGGTAGAATTATTCCATTAGTAATTATTGCACTTGGTGAAGTTGGATTGTATTTTACATTATTCAAATGGCTAACTTCTTCTTTTGTGTTTATCGAAGTTGTATTACACATTCTATCTGTTTTAATTATCTTAAATATCGTTCGAACAAGCAGACACTTATCTTCCGATTTAATGTGGATTTTATTAATCATGTTGTTTCCAGTTTTTGGTACATTTGTATATGTATTGATGTTGTTAAGTTTATTATTTGGAAAAACATTTCGAAATATCATTCAAGAACAGAAAAAAGCATCTTCTTATTATATACAAGATGCATCCATCATCGATGAAATTCGAAAAGATAATAAAGATTATGTTTCACAACTTGCCTTTCTATCTGAAGAAGGCTTTCCTTTTTATCATAATACCGGTTTTAAATATTATGCTCCATGTGAAAATGGTTTTGATGAGATGTTAAAAGAGCTAAAAAAAGCGGAGAAATATATTTTTATGGAATATTTCATTATTGAAGAAGGCATCATGTTTAACTCCATACTTTCTATATTAGAAGAAAAAGTAAAACAAGGCGTTGAAGTACGTATTATGTATGATGACATGGGATCATTAGGTACACTTCCTGCTTCTTATGCCAAACAATTAGAAAAAAAAGGGATTAAAGCAGTGTCTTTTAATCGAATCTCCCCTATTATCAATACAATTATGAATCATAGGGATCATCGAAAAATATTAGTTATTGATGGAAGGGTTGCCTTTAGTGGTGGTGCTAATTTAGCTGATGAATATATCAATAAAAAAATGAAATATGGTCATTGGATGGACAATATCATTTGTGTTAAAGGTAAAGCTGTATGGTCTTATCTAGTCATGTTTTTGACAAACTGGAATGCTTTACGCCATGAAGATGAAGATTATACTGTTTTTAAAAACTCCAAGATTGTTGATGAAACATTTTTTGATGGATATATTGCTCCCTATGCAGAAACACCTTTAGACCAAGAATTAACCGGACAATCCGTATATGAAGACTTATTAAATAGTGCCAATGAATATGTTTATATTATGACTCCCTATTTAATTATTGATTCTGAAATGATCAACACGTTGATTCATACCGCAAAAAAAGGTGTAGATGTACGAATTATTATGCCAGGCATTGCCGATAAACAAATCGTGCATGATATGGGTACAACTTACTATGCGCAATTGATTCAAGGTGGTGTTAAAATCTATGAATATGAACCTGGATTTGTCCATTCCAAAGTCTTTGTATGTGATGATACATATGCCACAGTAGGAACAATCAATTTGGATTATCGTTCACTATATCTACATTTTGAAAATGGTACTTTATTATATAAGTCAAAAAAGATTTTGGATGTGAAACAAAACTTTATGGATACATTGTCAAAATGTAAAGAAATGCATATTGAAGATACCCATGTTAATATTGTCAAAGGATTATTCTTAAGCATTATTCGAATCTTTTCGCCATTATTATAGAAAAATGCAAGGTTAAATCCTTGCATTTTTAGTAGAATTAAAATAATGATTTTACACAGCCATACATTCCAGCATCATTTTCAAGTTTTGCCAAAACGATAGGTGTATTTTCACATGCATGGAATGCATACTCTTTAAAGAATGTGCTAATTCTTGAAGTTAAGATATCTCCAGCTTTAGAAACGCCACCACCAATCACAATGATTTCTGGATCAATTACACAACATACTTGTGCAAGTGATTTAGCTAAGATTTTACAAGTTAGATTGACAACTTCATTGGCGATTTCATCCCCATTTTTAGCTTCATCATAAATATTCTTGGCTTCTAAAGATGCATAGTTTCGTAAACTCGAACTACGAGTATCTTGTTCTAATGTTTTCTTAGCTTGTGTAACTATTCCAGTAGCTGAAACATATTGTTCTAAACATCCATGGTTACCACAGTTACATGCGATCGGTTCATCATCCTTTACAGGCATATGACCAATTTCCCCACCTGCACCATGAATTCCGGAAACGATTTTTCCATCTAAAACACAACCGCCTCCAACACCAGTTCCAAGTGTAACCATCAATACGTCTTGGTATCCTTTTCCTGCCCCTTGCCACATTTCTCCAAGGGCTGCTACATTGGCATCATTTCCTACTTTTACACTAAAGCCAGAAATTTCATTAAATTCCTTTTCGACACTGAATGCGTTCCAACCTAAGTTTACACATCCATTCACGACACCGTTTTTATTTACAGGTCCTGGCACACCTAAACCTACACCTAAAACATCCGTCTTATCAATGTTTTTTTCCTCGATAGTACGATGAATAAAATCAGCAATTTCTTTAAGAATATGTTTTCCATTATCAGTTTTATTTGTAGGAATCTCCCATTTTTCAATCAAATCCCCCTCGACTGAAAATAAACCAATCTTAATGGTAGTACCACCAATATCGACTCCAAATCCATATTTCATATTTAAATTTCTCCTTTAACATTTTCCTTCATAAAATTGACAAGATTTTTTGCAAAGAGATTCTATTCTAACCTTTTTAACAAGTTAGTCTCGCAATTCTTTTAGTAATCTTTTTTTTTTACATATTTTTAAACTATTGTCGTTTATCATTTCTAGATGATTTTTTTTATACTTGTATAAAACTTTGATACATATATTAAATCCACCAACATTATAGAAAATATCATTTAATTCTAGGTGTTAATTAAATTCATCATTCTACTTTGTAAGTCATAATACTCTTTAATTAGCTTCATGCAATCTTCAAAATAATTATCATTAATTTCGAATAATCGTACCATATTAGTTATAGCTTCCATTTCTTTATCGTGAATAACTCCATCAACTAATATTAACCCGACAGATTCAAAAACAAAAATCTTTTTTTCTTGAAAATTACATAATATATTGATTCTGTTTAAAATTTTATCAAAATCCTCAATCAACTGTATTTTATCTATTCTTATATCCATTTCTACACAATATTGTTCTAACACCATTTTTTCTTCATCAGCATAATTATCATCAATACAAGAAATATTATATGCTAAAGATAAAAATAATTCTTTTTTTTCTTGCGTTAAATTATTTAAAAACATATCATCCCTCCAATGTATCATAAATAAAAATCATCAGCCGATACCATAGCTCTTTCAAAATCATCAAAATTCACATGTTGCAATTGAATTCCCATTTGATTTGAAAAATGTAAAATAGCACATATTGCAGTGTCATAATCTTCACCAGTTTCTACATTATATTCAAACGCATTTAAGAATTGATCCATTGCAATTTTATTGTGCTCTTCTAATAAATTCAATCTAACATTGATTTTTTTATGAAATTCAATCATTTGCTGTGTTGATTCTTCTAATAATGAAGTTAATCTATCGTATTCTTGTGCATTTAATTTAGCATTATTAATAATTTCCTTTGTACACATTACAACATAACTAGATAAGGTATATATTGCCATTGGAATAAAAGGATTGGTTGCACCTACAACTGTTTCAATTGCTTTGCTATAAAATACTGTTGTCATTGATTTTGCAGATGTTGCAATAATTTCTTCACTTAATTCTTCTGATGATAACTCACCTCTCGCATAGGAATAAATCGAAACACCACAATCAATAATTCCTCCAGCCATAACTGTTGCAGCTGTAGAATCTTGTAATATATTCATATTCTGTTTTTTTCCTACAAATCTAATTACAGAACTTAATCCACCAGTTGCTGTACCTCGTGTTGAACCTTTAACGACGTCTTTTCCAACATCTGCCAATGCTTGATCTAATTCTTTCTTATCCCTGAAAACATCAAACAAATTCTTAACTCCAGAACTTAAACCAGACATTATTGCAGATGCCTTTGCAGCATTAATTGCTGAAATTTTAACATCATTAGATAATTGTCTATATTCCATGCTTTTAGCATATTTTTGTGGATTATCATATGCCTTTTTTACTTCTTCTAAAGTAGTTCCGCCAGAACTTATATTTTCTTTTGTATAATTCAATTCATCTGTTAAATTTTCATATACATCTTCATATTCCTTTGCATGAATACTGTTTGAATCTGCTCTGATCTTTGAAATCCGTTTAGCTTCATCCAATAAAGAGCTTTCACCATTGTAATTTTCATCTTTGCGAATTAAACGCTGCATCTTATTATATTTTCCCCAATGACCTTTTTGTCCACCAGCCTGATGAAATACAGAAGAAGCAGCACTGCTTTTTCTGCCATTGTTATATGTTTCTATAAATTTTGCTTGTACTTCTTGAACTGTTTTACCATTTTTTTGAAGAACTATATCTGCAGGATCATGAGGCTTTCCTATAGCATCAGTAACTACGGCGCGAACAGATGATTTTTTTAATGCGGCATCTTTATTAAATTTGGCAGATTCAATGTATTCAAATAGATTTCCTTTGGCTTGTGCAAAATCTACATTTTTTGTTTGCATCGCCTTAAGTCGAAATAAGTTCATACCATCTATAATTTCATCAGTAGCATTATGTGAATTTTCAGAAAGTATATTTCCTAGCATTGCTCCTAGTTGGGAAGAATCGCCAACAAAGTCTTTTTTATAATCTTTCATAACTATGTCCCTAAATAAATGTGCCTACTATCATTGATATAATAACAACAACAAAACTTGCACAGGCATCCTTCTTTAAATCATCTCCTCTGCTCTTATCGAATGTCATTACATAATTCACGTAACAAAAAATAGCGGATATAATAAGAGCAAAGATTTTCAAACTAAACACAGATACTATTACATTCATGCCGAATAAAACCATATATAAGAATCCAAAAAATCTAGCAACATATGTTATATATTTCCATATTTTAGATCCATTATTTTTCTTTGATTTTTGATAAATTAACGTATGTAATGCATCAATCTTCTGATCTTCATTTATATTTACATTAAAATCTATATACTCATTTGCAAAGTCAAATGAATCATTATGCATCATTTCAATTGATTTTTGACTATTCAGTAAAGAAATACTTTCAGTTTCTGCGGAATCTAACACATTAATCGCATTATTATTGATTTCGTTGTTTTCCGTTAATAAAGATGCAGAAAGTATTGAATAATAAACTTGTGTCATTAACCATGAAAGGTGTAGTAATTTCTTTTCTCGCATAGTTAAAATATTAAAATCAATTTTATCTTTATCATATTTAATTTTGTTTTGTCTATTCACTAAGATTTGTCGATACTTTGCAATTTCAGTAATTTTACTTAACTCATTTATAACTGAAACATAATTAGCACTAAATGAGTTAATAAAAGAAGAATATTGCTTTGAAAGACACTCAACACCAGACATAAAATCAATCATAATATTCATTTTTTCGATTGCTTGTTTAGATTCTGCTACCGCTTTTTTAGCTTTATGTAGTGTTGCGCGCAAAATGCAAAAATGTTGCAAATAAAATGCAAAAAATAGGTTTTAAAAAAAGACATTTTAAACGGCTTTTAAACGCCAAATAAATGTCCTTTTTTAATGCTTATTTTCTGTTTCTTATTTTGATTAAATCACACACTTCACAATTCAAAACTGAGCATATTTTTTCAATATGTTCTAGACTGATTCTATCCACCATTTCCCAATATATTTCATTAATCGTGTTAGGTCTAATACCAGTCTTTCTAGCAAGTTCTGCCTGAGTCATTTTCTTATTTCCTAATAGCTCAGACAGGTATATTTTAATCGCCATAGCAACGCCCCTTTAAGTGAATTTTATCACCCCAAACATTGCTATAACATTATTGATATTTTATATCGTATTTTGATATTTTACTTGTAATTTCTTATAATCAATTCTTTATATCTAGAATCGCCATCTTTAACAAGATTGTTATTTCTTTCCACCTCTTCTATATAAAAGTCTGAATACAACTCTCTTATGAATGCACAATCATTATAGGAAAGAATAAACTTACCTTTTATATCTTTTAGAATATCTCTTAATTTAATATGATCTTCTTCGTCAAACAAGTTACCATAATATTTTTCAGTCTTATAATATGGTGGATCTAAATAAAACAGAGCATTGTTTCTATCATATATCTTAATAAGGTTATCATAGTTTTTATTCTCTATGACAACTCTATTTAAACGTTTACTGATTTCAGGAAGCATATTCACCGAATACGATATATTTTTAGCGTTTGTTCCATATGTTTTTCCGTCAGCCCCAAAAGATACCTTTATTAAATATAGAAAGCGTGCTGCTCTTTGAATATCAGTTAATCCATTGATATTCATTTGTTCTTTATAGTTAATAAAAATCTCTCTAGAATTTAATAAGAATTCACATTCTCTTTGGACTTCCTGAGCGTGGTATTTAACGCATCTATATAGGTTAACTAAATCACCATTTAGATCGTTATACACCTCTAATTGCTTACTGTTATGTTCTTTTGCAAATAATACCCATCCTGCACCTCCAAACACTTCGATATAACGTGATGGTTGCTCTTTAGGAAACCTGCTTAATATCTCTTTTCTAAGTAACTTTTTACCGCCAATCCATGGTATAAAACTATTCATTTTTAATCTCTCCTTCCACACAAAGGGCATTGCTATGAAAAGGAGAGTAGGATAGCATTTCCTACTATCCTACAAATTACTTACACAAACTATTTACAATGCTTTGAATTGCATCATAGTTATATCCAGCAGCCGTTAAACGATTCTTACGGTCAGCTCCGTTTCCCCAATTACCAGCAATAACCTCTCTTGCAACTTCTTCATTGGATTTACCAGGCTTTGAACCATATAGTTTTTCATTAACTTTTGCTTGAACTGCATCATAATTGTAACCTGCGCTAGTTAAACGATTCTTACGATCAGCTCCGTTTCCCCACTTACCGGCAATGACTTCATCCGCTAACTGAGCAATGGTTTTTGTTGGTTCTGAAGCAGGTTTTGATCCTCCTACCATTTGATTTACTAATGATTGAATAGCATTATAATCGTAACCTGCGCTAGTTAAACGATTCTTACGATCAGCTCCGTTTCCCCAATTACCAGCAACAACCTCTCTTGCAACTTCTTCATTGGATTTTTTGTTGCCTGTAGATGGTGTACTTGGCTTAGTTGGAGATTCATCCCCATTCATCATTTGATCATACCATTGTTGAGCTTTTTGCATATAAGCATCTCTTTGCTCATCCTGTAATCGACCAGGGCAAGATGTAGCTGCGAAATGATTATGAGGGAATACATTTACTTTCCATTGAGGACGTCCCAATCCATAATACTTACATAATGCTGCAACTAAATGAGCTCCTGCATCTAAACATGCTTCACTAATATATCCGCCTTCTTTATTAGCATGTTCAATTCCAATACTTGAACAGTTAGCTTCCCAGTCGCTTGCATGCCATGCTGTATCACTATCCCAAACCAACTGTCCAATACGACCTGAAGATTCAACTTGATAGTGTGCTGAAGCTGGTCTGTTTTGCCATACAGAATAACATCCTTCTACAGTTAAATCGCCTGCGTTATAATGAATGATAATTTTATTGATTTTTCGTCCTGAACGCCCACTAGTATAGTGCGTGTTCAGGATTTTATTTACATCAGCATTTAAGTTTTTCCAATCCATTACTCATCACTTCCTTCCACACCTTTTCCCATGGCGTTAAGTTCTTCTTCCATTTCTGGAGTAATTACAATATCTTTTACATCTTCATTCATTTTCTTCACCTCCTGATTTTTCTAACAATTCCACTCCAGTAGAGATAGAATCTTGAAGCAACTTTCTTTGTTCACGAATATTAGCAATAAACTCATGAATAGCAGGTGCTCCCGCTGAAATAATCAAACCTGAAATGATATTGCCTACATATGGAATTGTTTCATTCATATCGAAGTATTTAAATACATCGATGCTAAACATGAACGCAAACAAAACACCTAATAATGCAGCCAATACATCCGCTGGTAGATACTTCATTACCTTATTACCTAAGACTACTTTTAATCGTTCAACGATAAATTGAATCAACACCGCAAAAACGATCAATAATAATAGTAATGATGTTGTTTTCGAAATATCCATTACATATTCCTCCTTTCATCGCTCATTCTATAAAAAATAAATAAAGTCGAAAAATAAAGAACTTTAAAACATAATTAAAAGGTAACGAAATTAATCGTTACCTTGATTTCTAGTCAGTACAAACCAACCATCTATTCCTTTTTCATAATCACCAAATATTTCTGTTTTTAATGCGTAACTATTACAATGTTTCAACAGTCCAAAATATGAATTAACTACTTGCATAGCGTATTCTAAAGTGCAATCTCCTTCATTGTATCGTTTCATCACGCCTTTTAAGTTCCTTTTAATTCTCAAGGATGTGCTCTTCCTTATTTTTATATGTGTAGCCCATAAGCGAAAACCACAAAATTCTATTCCTTGATTGATTGGTCTAATACAGGTCTTTTGGTTCATTTCCATTTTCATGACATTATTTGCGAACTTTTCTAGTTTTTGATGCCATTCTTTTATTTGTTTCTTATCATCAGAAAGCACCACAATATCATCCTGATAGCGTATATAACACTTGATTCCTAATGTCCTTTTAGCATATTGGTCTATCTGATCATTGTAAACATTCGCTAACATCTGTGAAATCAAAGCGCCCACTGGCATTCCTTTATCATATAAACGTTCGCTCATTTCAACATCTTCAGGACGCATGCCTCTAGGCAAACCAAAAGGCATATCAGGGCTTTCTATGCGGGTTGCAAGCCATCTAACAACACGATCATCCTTAATTTTCTTCTTCAATACATCAATCATGACTTTATGATCTACTCTATAAAAGTATTTGCTAAAGTCTATTTTTAAGTAATACCACTTGTTTAAATCAGATACATCTAAGCCGTTTTTCAGCCTATTGTATCTTTTGCTATTGACTAATTTAAGCCAATAATGAAGCCTTTTAACTGCTGCAATTTGTCCTTTTCCTTTGATGCAAGCATAAGAATCCTTGATGTACATCCTAGTAAACATAGGACTTAAAACTTGATAAAACGCCCACTGTTTTATCACTTCAGGAAAGTCTTGAGCAAGGATCAAACGACACTTTGGTTCATAAATATAGAACTCTTTATATTTAGGATAATCAGCAACTTCGCTTCTTAATTCATTTTGAATCTTAACTAGATTTGCTTCTAGGTTTTGGGTAAATATGAGTACATCTTTTCTATATCTTTTATTTTTACGAGCGTTTAAATAAGCCTTGTATATGTTTTCATCGCTAACGATATAGTCATATACGTTCTTTATTTTCGCCATGATCATCACCTAATTTTAAGATGCTTAACGGAGTTCATTTAACATTACTATCAGTTTTCATCTTTATTTATTTTTTTGCTTATTCAGCATGGAATTAGACTCCTTTATTCCCTTGATTTGAAATGATAGACGTATCCATCATATACCTAATTGCAAGAGCAGAGCGGAGCGAAAACCTGCATTGTGATTCGAATTGGAGCGTGGGTCACTCAAGTTTACAGCGAACACGCCTGCATTGCTACCATTATCCCAATTGCCACCACGAAAAGGCAAATCATATAGTCCAATCCCATTACTCTTTATAGGGTTAGAGCGGAGCGAAAACCTCTATCATTGTCAGAGATGGAGCGTGGGTTGTTCAGATTCAAAGCGAACACGCCTGCATTCGAATAGTTCCAAAAAGCGCCACCACGAAAAGGTCTTCATAATAATCTAATCCCATAAGGATAAAGCGGAGCGAAAACCTATATTGTCCCAAGTATTGGAGCGTGGGTTGTTCAAATTCAAAGCGAACACGCCTGCATTGCTAGAATTATTGAAACAGCCACCACGAAAAGGCAAACGCTAATAGCCTAATCCCAAAATAGCATAAAAGAATAGAGCGGAGCGAAAAGGGCTCACAATTCATCTAATCCTTATGACTTTTTTGACATGCATAACAAAGAGATTTACCAAAATTTTTCGTTGAATATTCATAAGACTTAGGAGTTATTCTTGTACCACATTTCTCACAAACATATGGTTTATCAACAGCTTTATATCCTGATTTTTCTTTTTCAGCCTTAATCCAACCGCCTAACATCTTGCCGACTTTATCTAATCTTCTAGACATTTCCATATAGTGGTTTTCGCCTTTAAAATATTGCAAGTCAAATGCTAATCTTACATAAACTTTTAATACAGCTAGTTCTACATCCATTTTTTCGAGTGTCGTAGTCTTAGTGTATTTTTTATTAGCAGCAGTTGCATATTCAAGAACTGAATCCATCTTTTTTTTAATATCTTGAACTAAAGAAAATTTTTGACTCTTTGGAAAATGATCCAACAATGGATAGGCATATAGCAACATATCATAAACCTCCTGCTGTATGATTAGCTGCGTTTCATACGAACCTAATTCATTATCCATCGTTACCACCTCTGGTAAATTATAACATGTGTAAGAATATACACAATAAAAAATAATCCCACCAGCTTAATCGCTGGTGGGAGTGATTGCCACTTGCGTGGCAAAAACAGAACACTGATACCAAAATTACAGACCGACAAAAGCGGAGCGAAAACCTGCATTGTGAGACGAAGTGGAGCGCGGGTCACTCAAGCGTACAGCGAACACGCCTGCAGTCGAATAGGACCAAAAAGCGCCACCACGAAAAGGCAAACGCTCTCCCTTATTTCTCATATAGATATAATCTCCATGATTTGCTTTTGTTCCTTCAGGATAAATAGCTAACGCCTTTAAAATTTCAGGTGGAGTGATACTTCCGTCTGCTGTCATATCTTCAAATTGTCCTGCTGCATATGGGTTATCATCAGTTTGTTGATGTGCTAGAGCAGTTACTAATTTAGGAAGTCCTTTTCCTGTATTTACAGTGCCTGGATCTACTGTATAATCAAACTTTAATGTATTGGCTGATTTTGGAGCAACTAAGTTTCCACTCTTATCAATTGCCTTCCAATGGCTAGAATTCACAGTCATATCTGCATCACTAGCTGCATTGTTATCAGCAATTACTTGGATTTCACCATCGACTAAGCGAAGTCCTCCAACCCATTCCCATACATTTCCATTCAAGTCAAAGATACCTGAATTACTACCGTCATGCGCCCATGTTACTGGGCCAGAACCTGTTCCAATTCTGCCAGTTTTTCCATCATATTTATAGGTTTCAACACCTTTTTCATGCGGATATGATACATCGCTTCCGTAATTGTTATTACCTCTTGGGAAGTATCCGTTCTTTTTACACCACAAAGCAATTGCAGCCCATTCCGCATTTGTCATCAAGTGCCAACCTTTACCTTTGTTTTCACATGCTTTTCTTGCTGTATCAAAATCAATATAAACTTTTGGATCTTGCATTGGCAAAGAATATGCTCGATCATTCACTACGATATTTTGATACTTACTAATAAAAATTTCATCTTTTTCTACACCATTGACAATAAATGCTGGATGGACTGAATTAGAACCTCCTTGAATTACATCTGAAATTTTAAATTTGGGAATTCTTACCATGATTGATGGATTTCCTAAATTATCAAATAAGACTGTATTTTTCCCACCAGTTGCTGCTTCAACTGCTAACTTGATTGCATCAAAATTTGTTTCCATTATTCTTCAACCCCCCATAATGTAATGTCTACATTTTTAATATCAAAAGGAACTGCTACCTTGTTGTATTTTGTGCGTCCTTCTTCATCCACACCATCTTCTACAAATTGGTATTTTCTAGCTGAAATATCAATTTGAGCCACATAATTATTAGCTAGTCCCATACACAAACATCCAAATTCATCCATGCAAATGTCGATATGCATTGGATCATCACGTTCATACTTAGCTAGATTCAACATTAATTCATCATTGAAAATAATTTTATTTCCAATGATTTCATAGTCAATCTTTGCTCCTTCGTTTTTATTGATTATCTTTGCACCATTCATTAATATCGTCCTCCTGTTACTTTATATTTTAATTTCACATTTTTTGCACTGCCTTTAAACGCCAATTTAAATCCATTTAACTGTTTGTCAAAAACTTCAATTGTTTCAATATTACCATCCGTTTCTGACACTTCGATTTGAACAACGTAATCAAAATTAGACCTTTTTTCTTTAATCGGAACTGTTATCGAAGTAGACGAAAATGGATATTTATTTGTGTTTTTGATAGTTACAACACCGAATTCACCATGATTTTCTGCAGCTGCTCTTTGTAGTTGAAGCATCTCTTGTTGCAAAAACAGAGCATGAATCTGATTTGCAAGAATCCCTTCTTCCATGTTGTTATAGTTCTTAGCGTTTCTTGGCGTTCCTTGTTGAATCACGTCACCTTCTGCACGAACTATATCTGCAGTTCCATCTTTATTGTTTGTAATTCGTCTACGCATTGGATATTGCGTTACGTGATCGAGCCATTTTGTTGCTTTATACAATAATCCCATACTAGCTTACCTCCATAAAATTAATCGTTATCTTTACAATAATTCCTTCATTCAAAGGATTGAATTTAATGTTTTCAGCCTTTTTATAAAATAGATCTCCTGATGTGTCATATAAGGCGATTTCAGATACAGTTACTTCTTGACTGATTGATGGGTTAAGTTGTAAATGCAATACCAACTCCGATTCTTTCTCTTCAATACTGTTAATCGTTGCCTCATAATAGGCGTTTTGGATTTTATACTTTGCTGAAACAATTTCTCTATGTGCATGAGATACCAAACCTTTAAATGCCTTCGTACTAAATGGCATATCCATACCTCCTAATCTTCGCCACAATAATCGCCATCATCTTGAACAAATAAAAGCGGTGTGGCGTAATTTTCTATATCCACGTTTATTTGTCCGTTCTCTTCATTATCAACGCCCAGCGTTGAAATATGAGGGATTATCCCCGCTTCAAAAGATGTAAAGTCATAATCATATCCATGTGTTTCATGCAACGCGTTAACTTTAATATCTCCATCCTCTACACTTCCTAAAGTAGAAATTATTGGATATTGACCTGTATACACATAAGGGAATGAATGACTTTCATTTCTTGCTTTAACTTGTATTCCTGGTTTTTCTATCTTTCCTATATAGCTTAGTTCAGGTGTTTCTCCACAATAATCAAAATCATTGCCAAAACCACCACATACATCATGAGCTACTTTGTAAATGGTTGAACTGACTTTAATTCCAATTGTCCATTTCCAGCACATCATAACTGTAAAAGCAAGATGTGCTGGTTTAATAATTTCCACCGCTGCTTTGATATCTTCGATATTGATTAATTGATCGTTATCTCTTAAGACATCAATCATAAAAGCGTACTTACCGTAGTATTCTTCTATTTCCGTATCGCATCCAGTAATAGATGAAACAACTGTTTTGATGGCATCTACAGTTGAATTTGTTCTTGTATTTAGTTTTGCAAGAATTCTTCCTATTCTTTCTGAATCGGTAAGAGCAGGACTGACATTCAATCCAAACATTTTCTCATATCTTGAAAGGTAGATACTGGCTGTACTGATTGAAGTTTGATTCCGCATCAATTCAATATAGTCAAAGAACTCATCCAGACCTTTTTGTTCGGCATATAGAAGTTCCTTCATTTCAGGAATATCAAGTATAAATTGAGGAAGATAGTTAACTGAATCAATTCTCATGAAGTGTTATCTCCGATAGAGAAAAGAATTCTGCAGCTTCTGCCGTGATGGATTGTTTCTTACCGTTAACCGTATAATCCAAGACGTCTGAAACTCCTTCAACGTTAAATATCAAGTCGCTTATCTTGAAGTAAGATAACACTTTGCTTTCTTCCTCGTAAGCAATTCCTGTTAGATATTCACGGATAATACGATTGGCTTCTGTTTGAACGTCAGCAAGCCTATAACCAGGTGAAACTTTAATTGTGCCATCAATAACAATTTCTTTTGCTTCAGCTTTTGAAACCGTTACTTTAGCACCTATTGGTCTTTGTGTTTCAATGTAGTCAGCAACATTTTTTATCACTGTATCATCAGGTGCAGTCCCATCCGAAGATAAAATTACAACCTTAACAGTCCCAGCTCCATTCCATAAAGGAATACATCGAGCGTTCCCAACACCTGAAACCTGTTTTGCCCAATATATATAAGAATTGGCATTTCCTGAAGCAATTGGCATTTGTATCTTTTCATAAATCCTTTTACGATAAGAATCATCCGTTTCTTCTTCAGTTCCACCTTGAAAAGGTTCTTCGTTGGTTACTTTTACACCATCAATTCCTTCTGTAGCCCTAATTCCAGTAATCGCACCTGCTAGAACGTTTCCAGCAATTCCAAGTTCTGTACATGTTGCTCTCACACTAGTCGTTCCTGAAGATGAGATGATTGCTTCAAAATCAGTTGTAAATGTGCAGGTGTCCGACAAAACGGTTGTTCCTTTTGGAATGATCGTTCCTTGTACTCCAGTGAATTTAACATAACCATTAGATGCGGTTGCTGGATTTCTTGCCAATCCGTAATCTAATCCTTTTCGATCTAAAAATTCATATACTGCTGTGTCTAGCATTGCCATATCAATAAAATCAATGATTCGCATATTGATAGCTCTTGCCATTTCTTGGGCTACTGCCTGTATACTATCCATAGCAAATGAACCTTCGATTTTAGATGCTGGATTATTCAAGTATGATCTAATACGACTTTTGATTTCTTCAGCAGTGTATTCGCCATTACTCATAGCATCTATCACTTCTTGATAATTTCTTTTCATTGTCCAACACCTTCTTTCATTATCTGTTCATACTGCATTTGTCCATATATAGAAACTACAATAAATCGAATCAATACTTCCGAGCCTTTGACTTCGAATTCAAAACTATTCAATTCCTGAATATAAGGGTTATACATCAATGCTTCTGTAACATACCTCTTCAATTCAAGAAGCATAACTTCTTGGTCTATCGCTTGAGAGATCATAGAAAACATCTCGTTTCCATAGTCTTCCGTATAAGCTAGATGCTGATAGCGTGGAGTCATCAGCGCCTTATATATCCAAACTTTCAAAGCCTCGTTTCGATATACATAATAGTTTTGTCCTGCACTGTTTGTTAGAAGGCAGTTATTCTTGAAATCAAACGCATACTCGCATAATTCTTCTAATTTATCACTCTCAATAACATCTTCGTATTTGCTTGTATCAATAAAAGGAAAGATTGAATTGCTCATGCAACCTTCGTGACTCTTTCCAATACATAAAAGGAAACACCATCCAAAAAAACAATAACAGTATCGCCAGCACTTAATAGGTCAGCTTTAAACATCTTTCTTGTAAAGCTAATTAAACTGCTGGGAACATAATCGTGATTCATATCCCAAGTAATATTGGAATCTATTGCATTTGATGATGTTTTTAAAAATGAGTTATTGACATAAATATGTTCAGTAATTATTTGATCATACAGTTTTAGTTTGAACGGACTTGTACTGATTACTTTAGCAACATATAGATTGTTGCTATTTTGACATTTACTCTTTAGTGCATTCACTAAATTCACTATTTTTCTATCTGTTTTTTTCATAGGTGCTCCTTTCTAGGATGTAGGAAGTTCCTTTTCATCCATCATATTTTCGAATGCTAATGTGAGTGACATTTCGTGTTTCCCATCCATAAATGTGTGAGAATCACTTTCAATATAAAAAAGACCATACAGTCCAGATTTACTTTCCTGGACAGCTACCGAATATCCTGATATTGCCCGAACATCACCTAAAGCTAAAGCAGAACCATTTTTATCAATTCCATGCATGAGAGCTTTTGCCTCAACGTTGGAATCTTTTCCATCTTGTGTTTTATAAACCTTTTGAATTGTTCCATACTTATTCATCGAGTCAATATCTTCTAATGTTTTGACGGCATTTCCTTCTTTATCGGTAATCACCACTTTATTGACTACATTTTCAGAAGTAACTGAATAAGTGCTGTCTTCAAGATTGTACGTACCTTCTAAAACCACATTTGAATACTGACCTTTTTGGATGACACTCAATTTGTTTATATCTTTCATGATAGGAATATAAACATTTCCTGTTTGATAGCCTGCTTGTGTATAAGCAATCATTATTGCTTCATAAGCTGTTTTACCAAGGCAAGGATAATAAACCTTAACATTTGTTGAAGCTAGACTTCCAATTGGAATATTAAGATCGTTACAAATAGATCTTGTAATTGCTTCAGGAGTTGAATTGAATATCTTGGATATTTCTGACTTATTGACATAGAACAGTAAATCGTATGCTAGAAAAGTGAAACTCTTTTCTGCTGCTTTTCTATCTTTTTTATGAATGACTCCACCAAAGATGGCTTTTCCTGCATCATCTTTAAAGATGATGTCATCTCCCTCATTGATAGAAACTGCTGGCATTAACTTATCTATGTCGTTTTGATAAATTACAAAATTGAGCTTTCTAGATACTTCTTTCGTATCGCCTGACCATGTTATCTCCCTAACAAGCTCAATGATATCTTTTCCACCTGTTAATAATTGCATTATGGAATCGTTATGCTCGTGCCTGGAAAAATCCAGTGTCCGTTTTGCGAGCTTCTAAACCCTCGGCTTCGGGCTACAGACTCTATAGTTCCACTATTAGCGTTATATATCTTCGAATATTGAGCGCCATTACCATAGTATCTTGTAGCAATCGCCCATAAAGTGTCACCACTTTTGATCGTGTATGATCTTCCTGTAGATGAACCACCTGATGGTTTGGCTTGTGTGGGAGCAGTTGGTGCAGGTCTTCTTTGGATCGAACTTTTCACTTTGGTCGAAACCTTAACAGTTGGGACGTTTAAAGTTTTATATTCAACTAACTCAATACTGTAATAAATATCATCATCTCCTTCACGATGTGTTGTCGTGAAGTTATTGATTGCCATGGCTAAATTTATATCCATATCTGATATGATCAAGCGAACAATCATATTTTTATCTTTCCATTTTTTAATAAGAGCCTTGCACTCCTGAGGTGTCCTAACCCCTCCATATCTTTTATAAAAAGGCGAACTTTCAGAAGGGAAGAAACTCTCAAGCGTTGTCGTTATCAAGCCTCTGTTCCCTAAAAGAAGTGCAGTGCCCACTTCCAACAAATTAATCTGCTGGTTATTTTGCATATCGGTAAAAACAATAGAAGTTGGATTTACCGAAAGCTTTAAAAATTCCTGTCGGTTATTCACATTCAATTCAATTATTCTTCTTTTCATGCAAATCTCCTTCCTATAAATTCTCAACAACTTCTAAAATCTTATCAGCCACTTCTTCAGCAATATCATCGATATCACCTTTTTCTTTGACTACGTGTATTTTCCCCTTTAATTACTTCCGTTTAGATGCTCGAAAACCGCATGTTTTCG
>OFPS01001234.1_pt1 | contig 19481 bp, 20 predicted proteins | sample 1542111 | NCBI WGS metagenome assembly OFPS01 (sample SAMN04209233, study PRJEB22552) | human gut metagenome | biome: gut; material: feces | host: Homo sapiens | place: USA: Oklahoma | reverse complement strand
TAGGAACGGCAAAATTTTTTACACTTCTATTACTTCTTTATCGCACATCAGTAAAATCGCAGGGCGTCAAGCAGCTTGTCGCGGGCGGCGGCGTCGCCCTGATCGGCGTGACCCTGATCCCCCTGCTGTCCGGCCTGCTTGGCTGAGCGGCGGCAGAATCATCCCACCCGGAGGCTCCCGTTTCACGGCGGGAGCCCCCGAAAGGAGGTGTGACCACCCGTGATAATTGAAATGATTCAGGAGTGGTTCAAGGAGCTGCTGATCGACGGCATCATCTCCAACCTCTCCGGGACCTTTGACACCGTGAATACGAAGGTGGGCGAGATCGCCGGCGAGGTGGGCATGACGCCGGCCGGCTGGAACGGCGGCATCTTCAACATGATCCGCGGCCTGTCTGAAACGGTCATTGTCCCCATCGCCGGTATCATCCTCACCTTCGTCATGTGCTATGAGCTGATCCAGCTCATCGTGGAAAAGAATAATCTCCACGATTTTGACACCTGGCTTTTCTGGAAGTGGATCTTCAAGACCTTCTGCGCGGTGCTCATCGTCACTAACACTTGGAACATCGTCATGGCGGTATTCGATATGGCGCAGAGCGTGGTCAATCAGAGCGCCGGCGTCATCATCTCTGACGCGGGGATCGACATTTCCGGCGTGGTCGGCAATTTGGAAACGACCCTGGCGGACTGGAGCATCGGTTCTTTGCTGGGCCTGTGGTTTCAGAGCATTTTTGTGGGCCTCTGCTCCCATATCCTCACCATCGCCATCTTCCTTGTGATCTACGGAAGAATGATCGAGGTGTATTTGACCGTATCCGTGGGGCCGATCCCCTTTGCCACGATGGCCAACCGGGAGTGGGGCCAGACGGGGCAGAACTATTTGAAGTCCCTGCTGGCCCTGGGCTTCCAGGCGTTTCTCATTATGGTCTGCGTGGGCATCTACGCGGTGCTGGTGCAGAATATCGCCGTGGGGGATGATATCACCGTGGCGATCTGGGAGTGCCTGGGCTATACGGTGCTGCTGTGCTACACCCTGTTTCGCACCGGCAGCCTCGCAAAGAGCCTGTTCGGGGCGCATTGACGGGAGGCGGCCATGAAAAAATACAAGGTCATCTACGCGGATCCACCCTGGGCCTATAAGGTCTGGAGCAAGAAGGGCGCGGGGCGCAGCGCCGAGAGCCATTACCCCACCATGTATATAGCGGCCATCAAGGCCCTGCCAGTGGGGGAGCTGGCGGACAAGGACTGCGCCCTGTTCCTCTGGATCACCTTCCCCATGCTGCGGGAGGCCTGGGGCGTCATGGACGCCTGGGGCTTTACCTTCAAGACCGTGGCCTTCGTCTGGATCAAGCAGTGCCGGAAGTCGGACGGCCTGTTCACCGGCATGGGCTACTGGACGCGGGCCAACGCGGAGATCTGCCTGCTGGCGACCTGCGGACGCCCGAAGCGGGCGGCGCGGGATGTGAAGCAGGTCATCCTCTCCCATGTGGAGCGGCACAGCCAGAAGCCGGAGGAGGCGCGGCGGCGGATCGAAGCCCTCATGGGGGACGTGCCCCGCATTGAGCTGTTCGCAAGAGCCTCACCGCCCGGCTGGGATGTGTGGGGAAATGAAGTTGCAAGCGATATCCGGCTTGCGGAAAGGATGTGAACCATTGGCATACGTAACGGTCCCGAAGGACCTGACAAAAATCAAGAGCAAGATGCTGTTCGGCCTGACGAAGCGGCAGCTTGTGTGTTTCGGATCGGCGGCGCTTGTTGGAGTGCCGCTTTTCTTTTTGAGCAAGGGCAGTATGGGCACGACGCCGGCGGCGCTGTGCATGATCCTTGTGATGCTGCCCTTTTTCCTGTTTGCCCTGTATGAGAAGAACGGGCAGACCCCGGAGGCGCTGCTGGGCAATCTGATCCAGTGCAAATTCACCCGTCCGAAAAAGCGTGTCTATCAGACAAACAATGCCTATTCCGCTTTGGAAAAGCAGGCGGAGCTGGAGCGGACGGTGGGGCGGATCGCCTCCGGCGCGGGGAAAAGAGGCAAGGGCCGGCGCAGGCTCACCCGGCAGGAGCGAAAGCAGATCGAGGCCGTCATCCGGCAGGCCAAGGGGGACGGCAAGAACCACACCGTACAGGCAAGCCTCCCCTTCCGCAATATGCACCCGGACGGCCTGTGCCGTCTGGACGACCGGCATTTTTCCAAAACCATCGCCTACGCCGACGTCAGCTACCGTCTGGCGGGGCCGGACGATCAGCGGGATATCTTTGAACGCCTCTGCGACTTCTATAACGGCTATGATCCCTCCATCGGCGTGCAAATGACCCTGAGCAGCAGCCACAAGGCCGGCGGCGGGGACCTGTTCCGCATGGCGGCCCAGGGGGACGATCTGGACGGGATCCGCGCCGAGGCCTCCGGCATCCTGCAAACACAGTATGAGCGCGGCAGCAACGGCTATGTGAAAAGCAAGTATGTCACGCTGACCATTGAGGCGGAGAGCATCCAGGCGGCGCGGGCAAGGTTTTCCCGCATCGAGGCGGACACCCTGAACCGCTTCAAGGTCATGGGTGCGGCGGCAAAGGTGCTGGACGGCAAGGAGCGTCTGGCACTGCTGCACGGCCTTCTCCATCCCAGAGGGGAGCCCTTTGCCTTTGAATGGGACTGGCTGGCGCCCTCCGGCCTGTCCGTGAAGGATTTTATCGCGCCTTCTTCCTTCGAGTTTGGGGAGACGCGGCGCTTTCGTATGGGCGAAATGTACGGCGCGGTATCCTTCTTGCAGATATTGGCCCCGGAGATCCAGGACCGTATCCTCACGGACTTCATGGATGTGGAGGGAAACCTTCTCGTCACCATGCACGTCCGCGGCATCAACCAGAACGAGGCCATCAAGATGGTCAAGCGCAAGATCACCGATCTGGACGCCATGAAGATCCAGGAGCAGAAGAAGGCCGCCCGCAGCGGCTACGATCTGGATATCCTTCCCTCTGACCTCTCCACCTACGGCGGCGCGGCGAAAAATCTCTTGCAGGATTTACAGAGCCGCAACGAGCGAATGTTCAATATGACCTTCCTCATGCTGCATCTGGCGCCCACGAAGCAAAAGCTGGAGATCGCCGTTTCCCAGTCGGCCAGCGTCGCCCAGACCCATAACTGCATCCTGACCCGGCTGGACTTCCAGCAGGAGGACGGCCTTGTGTCCTCGCTGCCGCTGGGCCTCAACCGTATCCAAATCGAACGGAGCCTCACCACCTCGGCGCTGGCGGTATTCGTGCCCTTTGTGACCCAGGAGCTTTTCATGGGCGGCGACGCCATGTATTACGGGCTCAACGCCCTGTCCGGCAACATGATCCTGCTGGACCGCAAGCAGTCCCGATGCCCCAATGGCCTTGTGTTCGGCACGCCGGGCAGCGGCAAGTCCATGAGCTGTAAGCGGGAGATCACCTATGTCATGCTGACCACGAAGGATAACGTCATCATCTGCGACCCGGAGGATGAATATTCCCCGCTGGTGAACCGGCTGGGTGGCCAGGTGATCCGGCTCTCTCCCAATAGCCGCGACTATGTGAATCCTCTGGATATCAACCTCAATTACAGCGAGGAAGAAAACCCGCTGGCGCTGAAAAGTGATTTCGTGCTGTCCTTCTGTGAGCTTATCATGGGCAGCAAGACAGGGCTGGAGGCCATCGAGAAAACCGTCATTGACCGTGCCGTGCAGAAGATCTATCAGCCGTACTTCGCGGATCCCCGGCCGGAGAATATGCCGATCCTCTCCGACCTCATGGCAGCCCTCACCGCCCAGCATATTCCGGAGGCGGACCGTGTGGCCCAGGCGCTGGACCTGTATGTGAACGGCTCTCTCAACTTCTTCAATCACCGTACCACCGTGGATATCCGAAACCGCCTTGTCTGCTTCGATATCAAGGGCCTCGGCAAGAATCTGAAAAAGCCGGGGATGCTCATTGTCCAGGACGCGGTGTGGAACACCGTCACGGTGAACCGCTCCATTGGGCGGGCCACCTGGTATTTCGTGGATGAGTTCCATTTGCTTTTGAAGGAGGAGCAGACGGCGGCGTACAGCGCCGAGATCTGGAAGCGCTTCCGCAAATGGGGCGGCGTCCCGACCGGGGCAACGCAGAACCCGAAGGACCTGCTGCACAGCCCGGAGATCGAAAACATTCTGGAAAACAGCGATTTCATCTACCTGCTGAACCTCTCCGCGGGCGACCGCAAGCTGATGACGGAGCGGCTGAACATCTCCGCCGAGCAGCTTGCCTATGTGACCAACGCGGACCCCGGCAGCGGCCTTCTGTTCTTCCAAAATGTGATCCTGCCCTTCAAGGACGAGTTTCCCAAGACCACCGAGCTATACAGACTTCTCACGACCAAGCCCAGCGAGGTCGCCCACGACGGGCAACCCGGATAAGGAAAGGATGGGACAAAACCATGAAATATGTCATCGAAAGCAAGACCTATGAAAAGCACATCAACGACGAGGTACACCTTTACGGTCTGCTGCACCAGCTGGCCTTCCTGGCCGGGAAGGTGAAGGACGAACGCGATATGGAGAACCTTCTGGATACGGCAAAGCGCTACGGCGAGATCGCGGAGGAAAAGTTCGCCGCCTGGCGTATCCCTGGCCGCTATCTGGTGTTTGGGGACAGGAAGGACCTTGCGGAGCTGAAGGCGGCGGAGCTCACACCGCTGACCGCCGTGCTGAAAGAGCACGACGCAAAAATCAGGGAAAAGCAGCGCGCCGCCACCGCCCACGATCCCGCCTACATCATCTCCGGCGGCGCCTTCCGTATGCTGGTGGGCGATCTCTTTGACCTGCTGGCACAGTACGGCTTTCTCCGCAACCGTGTTGTAGAAGTGAAAACAGAAAAACGGCTTGCGCGGCTGCAAAAGAATCTCTCCGGCGAGAATCCGAGCATCCGAAGAATGTACCGCAGGTGGGGCTTTGCGGAGGATCAGGTCGTCACCTGCTATGACATTCTGGAGGCAACGCTGCGGCGTGCGCATCTGACACCCTATGACCCGGAGGAAGCGGCGGAGGACGGCATCGGCTGCGGCCGCTGCTGCGCCCTCTGCGGAGATCGTTCCTGCGAGGACGACTATGACTGAGCTGACCCATGTGAGCCTGTTTTCCGGCATCGGCGGGCTTGATCTGGCGGCGGAGGCGGCGGGCTTCCGCACCGTCTGTCAATGCGAGTGGGCGGACTACCCCTATTCCGTTCTGGAACAGCACTGGCCGGAGGTGCCAAAATTCCGGGATATCACAACTTTTACGAAGGAGGCGTTTTTTGAAAAAACAGGACTTGAAACCGTTACCGTCCTCTCTGGCGGCTTTCCCTGCCAGCCCTTCTCCACCGCGGGGCAGCGAAGGGGCTTTGCGGATGAACGCTACCTGTGGCCGGAAATGTGCCGCGTTATTACCGAGCTGCGGCCCCGTTGGGTGCTTGGGGAAAATGTTGCTGGCTTCATCAATATGGGGCTCGACAAAACGATCTTTGACCTGGCAAAAGCGGGATACGCTGTTCTCCCATTCGTATTTCCGGCTTGCGGCGTCGGCGCATGGCATGAGCGCCAGCGAACTTTTATCGTCGCGGCTGATGTTTCCCACGCCCCTTGCCTCCGACAAGAACACCTGCAGGGACGCGGCCAACCTGGATGTGTACCTCTCCGACAACGGGATCTTCCGCAAGGTGAACCGGAACGGGGCCATCTGGAGCCTGAGCCTGTCGGCGGCGGTGTTCTATCTGACCCCGGCAGCGTCGGAGGGCTACCGCTCTACGCTGAAACCGGCGGCGTTTCGCAACAGCGCCCCGTCTGCCAACCTGTCATCTCAGGTGATCCGGCAGGAGTGGCCGGTATCCGAGACGGCGGCGCTGAACCCGGATTGGGTGGAATGGCTCATGGGCTTCCCCCGGAAATGGACGGACGTATCCTCTGGGCTGCCGAGCCGGAGGGAGTCCCCCGTATCACAGAAAACACCGCAGACCGCGCCCTACGGCTGAAAACCCTGGGCAACGCGGTCTGCCCGCCCCAGGCATATCCCATTTTCAAGTATATCTCCATGATCGAGACGGGCGAGTGCGTGAGCATTTGTCCCTACGGAAAAGCAGGTGGTGACGCATGAAGGAATGGAAAGCCTCCGAGAAGGAGGCGCAGAAGATGACCCGCGACGGAGCCATTTCCGTCAACATGGTCACAGGCGAGGCGAGCCATGTTTCAGACCGTGCGCCGGAGCAGGACTATTCCCCCTCCGGCGATTCCACGGTGCTGGCGAGGACTGCCCTCCACCATCTGGACGACCGGCGCGTCCGGAAGTCTCAGAAGAAAAAGCGGCGGAACCGCCGCAAAGCCTACCGGGAGGGTACGGTGGCAAATAGCCGCCCATCCTCCCGTTTGCAATTCACCGAGGAGGAACGTGCTGCGCCGGAGCTGCAAAAGGCGATCCGCAAGTCCGACAAGGCGGCGGACAAGCTGGACGCGGCAAGGGCCGCCATCCCCAAAAAGCGCGTCCTGGGCACGGAGCGTGTCTTTGACGAGGCTTCCGGCGCCGGGCGTACAAGACTGGTATTCCATGAGACGGATAAGCCGACTTCGATCCGGCAGCCGGGGCCGAGCCCGCTGACGCGGCCTTTGCAGGAGGTCGCCCACGCCGCCCACGCCAAGGTGCGGGAGGTGGAGCAGGAGAACTCCGGCGTGGCGGCGGGCCATCTCACCGAGCGCGGCATGGAAAAAGCTGTGGGCTATGGGAACCGTAAGCTGCAAAACTGGCGGGCGGAGCGGCAGGTGAAGCCCTGGCGGGACGCGGCAAAGGCGGAGCAGGCGGCGGTCAGGGCCAACGCGGAGGCGCTTTACCAAAAGGCGCTCCATGATAACCCCCAGATTGCGTCCGGCAGCCCCATCTCCCGCATCTGGCAGAAGAAGCGGATGCAGCGGCAGTACGCGGCGGCCTACCGGGCGTCGCGCGGCGCGGAGGGTGCAAAGGCGGCGGCACAGACGGCAGCCAAGAGCGCAAAGAAGGGCGCGGAGGCGGCGAAGAAGGCCGGCGAGTTCATAGCCCGGCACAAAAAGGCGTTCCTTATCATCGGCGGGATCGGCCTTGTGCTGGTGCTGCTGTTGGGCCTGCTGCAATCCTGCTCCTCCATGTTCGGCGGAGGCGTGTCCAACATTGTGGCCTCCTCCTATCTCTCTGAGGATTCCGACCTGCTGGCGGCGGAGGCCGCCTACTGCGCCAAGGAGAACGAGCTGCGACGGTATCTGGATACCTATGAGCAGACCCACGACTATGACGAGTATCACTACGATCTGGACGAGATCGAGCACGATCCCTATGTGCTGCTGTCCATCCTGTCGGCGCTCCATGAGGGGACCTTCACCATAGACCAGGTGCAGGGCGACCTTCAAATGCTGTTTGACCGGCAATACATCCTCACCGAGACGGTGGAGGTGGAACGGCGGTACTACATCGAGACGGATACCTGGACGGACGAGGAGGGCAACACCCATACGGAGAGCTACCGGGTCTATTACGATTATTATATCTGCACCGTGAAGCTGGAAAACTTCGACCTCTCCCATCTGCCGGTCTACATGATGGATCAGGAGACGCTTTCCATGTACGCCGTGTATATGTCTACCCTGGGCAACCGCCCCGACCTGTTCCCGTCCTCCGGCTATGTTCCCAAGTATGTGACCAACCCGCCCGCCAAGTACGAGATCCCGGCGGAGTATCTGTCCGACGAGCGCTTTGCCACGCTGATTACGGAGGCGGAGAAGTATTTGGGCTTTCCCTATGTATGGGGCGGCAGCAGCCCGTCCACCTCCTTTGATTGCAGCGGCTTTGTCAGCTATGTCCTGACCAACAGCGGCCTGTGCGATACCGGGCGGCTGGGGGCGCAGGGCCTCTACAACATTTCCACGCCGGTATCCGAGCCGCGGCCGGGGGATCTGGTGTTCTTTGTGGGCACCTACGACACGCCGGGTGTCAGCCATGTGGGCTTTTATGTGGGGGACGGGATGCTCCTGCACTGCGGCGATCCCATCCAGTACACCAGTCTCAACTCGAATTACTGGCAGTCCCACCTTTATGCCTACGGCAGACCGCCGTACAACTGATGGAGGCGGAGCCGATGCTGACTGTAAAACCGATGTCCCTTGCCGATGCGAACGGCTTTGTCGCAGAGCACCACCGCCACCATAAGCCGGTGCGAGGGCATAAGTTTTCCCTGGGCTGCATGGCGAACGGCCGTCTGGCGGGCGTCGCCATCGTGGGGCGGCCGGTGAGCCGATATCTGGACGATGGGCTGACCCTGGAGGTCAACCGCCTCTGCACGGACGGGACAAAAAACGCTTGCAGCTTCCTCTATGGCGCAGCGGCGCGGGCGGCGAAGGTCCTGGGCTACCATAGGATCGTCACCTATATTCTGGACACGGAGAGCGGCGTCAGCCTCCGTGCCTCCGGCTGGCAGTGCGCGGGGCTGGCGGGTGGACGGGAATGGACCGGCAAGCGCCGCCCGCCCGAACCGCTGTATCCGGCGCAGATGAAATACCGATACGAAAAGGCTTTGAGATGAGGTGAGCATATCAATATTGTTTCCTATGGCGGCGGTGCGAACAGCACCGCCCTTCTCGTTGGGCTGCACCAGCACCGTATCCCTGTTGACCTGATCCTGTTTGCGGATACGGGCGGTGAGCATCCCCATACCTACGCCTATCTGGATATTATGGATCGCTGGCTGAAGGATCACGGTATGCCGGAGATCACACGGGTCTATAAGGCCACGAAGGACGGCAGGCGGCTGACTTTGGAGGATGAATGTCTGAAAAGCGGTACGCTGCCCTCTATCGCCTACGGCTTCAAGCGGTGTTCGCTGAAACACAAGATTGGACCGCAGGAAAAGTTCTGCAACAACTATCCTCCATGCCGTGAGGTCTGGAACAGTGGGAAAAAGGTGGTCAAGTTTATCGGCTATGACGCCGGCGAGCACTACCGCAGCGACAAGGTCCTTCTGCGTGATCTGGCAGACCCGAAGTACAGCAAATGGTATCCCCTGATGGAATGGGGCTGGGACCGGGAGGCGTGTATCCGGGCAATCGAGGCGGCGGGCCTGCCGCAGCCGGGAAAGTCCTCCTGCTTTTTCTGCCCCAGTATGCGGGCGGAGGAGATCATCGACCTGCGGGAGCGTTACCCGGATCTGTTCCGGCGCGCGCTGGCATTGGAGGATAACGCACGAGCCAACCTGAAAACCGTTCGGGGGCTTGGGCGCAATTATTCATGGAAAGAACGATTTGGAAAGGAGCAATGCAATCATGGCAACGACTGAGAAGATCCGCAAGGATATTGAGAAAACGAGGGAGAAGATCGCCGAGCAGCAGAAGCGCCTCCGCGCGCTGGAAGCCCAGCTCACGGAGGAGGAGAACCTGGAGATCGTCCGCATGGTGAAGGCTGTCCGCATGGACAACAGGGAACTCACCGCCTTCCTGCGCGCCTACGCCAGCGGTATGATCTCTCTGCCGGATGGGCTGATGGAGACGGAGGAAAGCGAGGGTGCGGAAGATGAAGCGTAACAGAGCTTTCCGCCGTTTCGCCGCCGTGTTCCTGGCGCTTTTCTGCATGGCGGCCACCTCCACCGTGGCCTTCGCCGGCGGCGGGGACGGCGAGCCCTACTACACCGGGGAGGAGACCACGGGCGGCTATGAGCCCCAGCCCCTGACCCCGGAGGGCAACATGACCCTGGTGGACGATATCGCCGGTGAGAGCGCCGGGGACAAGCAGTTCATCACCGTGGTCACAAAAGGCGGCAACTATTTCTACATCATCATCGACCGGGCGGAGGACGGCGAAAACACCGTCCACTTTCTCAACCAGGTAGACGAGCGCGACCTGCTGGCCCTGATGGACGAGGAGACGCCTGCCGCCCCGGTGTGTACCTGTAAGGAAAAATGTGCGGCCGGCACGGTGGATACATCCTGTCCTGTCTGCAAGACCAACCTCTCCGAGTGCGCGGGCAGGGAGAAGGTCAGGGAGCCGGAGCCGGAACCGGAGCAGCCGGAGAAAAAGAGCGGCAGCGGCCTGCTGGCCGCGGTGGCACTGGTGGTGCTGGCAGGCGGCGGAGCCTTCGCCTATGTGAAGTTCATCAAGCCGAACCGCAGCGGCGTGAAGGTCAGCGCCGATCCCGACGAGTACGATTTCCCCGACGAGGAGTATATCAACGAGGACGAGCCTGCGGAGGCTGAAACGGAGGCGGAGCATGAGTAAGCTGATTATCACAGAAAAACCGAGTGTGGCAAAATCCATCGCGTCGGCCCTGGGTGCTTCATCCAGGGCCGATGGCTTTTATGAGGGCAGCGGCCTGATCGTTTCCTGGTGCGTGGGGCACCTGGTATCCCCGCTGGACGCGGGCGACTATGACGAACGCTTCAAAAAATGGCGCTATGAGGATCTGCCCATCCTGCCGGAGCCCTTCCGCTACGCCCCCATCCCCGGCAAGGAGACGGCTTTGGACAATGTGAAGCGCCTCATGGCGCGGGAGGACGTAACGGAGATTGTCAACGCCTGCGACGCCGGACGGGAGGGCGAGCTGATCTTCCGGCTGGTGTATGAACTGGCCGGCTGCCTCAAGCCGGTCCTCCGGCTTTGGATCTCGTCCATGGAGGACAGCGCCATCCGGGAGGGCTTTTCCGAGCTGCGCCCCGGCGCTGACTATGAAGCCCTGTATCAGTCAGCCCTCTGCCGCCAGAGGGCTGACTGGCTGGTGGGGATCAACGCCACCCGCCTTTTCTCCGTTCTCTACCACCGCACCCTGAATGTGGGCCGCGTCCAGACGCCCACCTTGTCCCTGCTGGCGGCGCGGGACGCGAAGATCACGCTGTTCCAGAAGGAGAAGTATCATCATGTGCGCCTGACGCTGGCCGGCGCGGAGGCGGTGTCGGAGAGATTCACCGATCCGGCGGAGGCGGAGCAGGCGGCGGCCTTGTGCAAGGGCGCGGCCGTCATCTGTACTTCCGTCACGAAGGAGCAGAAGGAGGAACAGCCTCCGAAGCTCTATGACCTCACCACCTTGCAGCGTGAGGCAAACCGGCTGCTTGGCTACACGGCGAAGCAGACCCTTGACTACGCCCAGAGCCTCTACGAAAAAAGGCTGCTGACCTACCCTCGCACGGACAGCCGGTATCTGACCTCCGATATGGCGGAAACGGCCTCCTGTGTGATCCATCTGGCGGCGAAGCTGCCGTCCTTTGATAAAATCAGCAATTTCTATCCGCTGGTGGAGGCCATGGTCTCCGACAAGGACGTATCCGACCACCACGCCATCATCCCCACGATGGAGATCGAGAAAGCGGATATCCCCGCCCTGCCCCTGGGCGAGCGTGAGCTGCTTCTTCTGGTCTGCTGCCGTCTGCTGTGCGCGTCGGCGGAGCCCTATATGTATGAGGCGGTCACGGCCACCTTTGACTGCGGTGGCCAGTCCTTCACCGCAAAGGGCAAGCGCATCCTCTCCGAAGGCTGGCGGGAGATCGACCGCATTTTCCGTACCTTCCTGAAAGAAAAGCCTGAGGATGGGGACGGCGGCACGCTCCCGGACTTCACCGAAGGGCAGACTTTTGACGGCGCGGAGGTTGCCGTCACCGAGCATTTCACCCAGCCCCCGAAGCCCTACACGGAGGATACGCTGCTGTCGGCCATGGAGCACGCGGGGAAAGACGACATTCCCGATGAAGCCGAGCGGAAAGGGCTGGGAACTCCCGCTACCCGTGCCGCCATTATCGAAAAGCTGGTGGCTGCCGGATTTGTGGAACGCAAGGGCAAGAGCCTGATCCCCACAAAAGCCGGTATCAACCTTGTCACGGTCCTGCCGGAGCCGCTGACCTCTCCCATGCTGACAGCGGAATGGGAACAGAAATTGACGGAGATCGCAAAGGGCGGCGCTGACCCGGATACCTTCATGGACGGTATCCGCACGATGGTTCAGGAGATCGTGTCCACCTATTCCTGTATTTCCGAGGACGGCCAAAAGCTGTTTGCCCCGGAGAAGGAAGTGGTCGGTACCTGCCCCCGCTGCGGCCAGCCGGTCTATGAGGGAAAGAAAAACTTCGCCTGTTCGGATCGGTCCTGCGGCTTTGTTCTCTGGAAAAATGACCGCTTCTGGACGAGCCGCAGGAAGGAGCTGACAAAGAAGATGGCGGCAGACCTTCTGAAAAAGGGCCGCACCAATGTCAAGGGAATGTGGTCTGAAAAGAAACAGGCTGCCTACGATGCCGCCGTGATCCTCTGCGACACGGGCGGCAGGTACATCGATTTCAAGCTGGAATTTCCCAAAAATAAGCGAAGCTGAAGGAGGAGCGTATATGCCGGATTACAGTTACAACAAGGACTATCCCTTTGCCGCCTTTATCACCAATCTTGGCAAGTACAACGAGGGCGAGCTTGTGGGCGAGTGGGTGAAGTTCCCCACCACCGCCGAGGAACTGAAGGAGGTATTCAAGCGTATCGGCATCGGCCAGAGGGATGACTTCGGCCAGCCCTATGAGGAATGGTTCATCACGGACTATGACTGCTATGTGGACGGCCTCTATGACAAGCTGGGCGAATACGAAAGTCTGGACGAGCTCAATTATCTGGCGTCGAAGCTGGATGAAATGAGCAACAGCGAATACGCACAGTTTCAGGCCGGTATGGAAATGGGCGACCATTGCGGCAGCCTGCAGGAGATCATCAACCTGACGGAAAATCTGGACTGCTATGAGATTTACCCCAATATTGAAGATTATGACGATCTGGGCCGGTACTATATCGAGGAGCTGGAGGTCATGCAGGTGCCGGAGCACCTGCAAAATTACATCGACTATGAGGCCTACGGCCGGGACGTGGCGATGGACGAAAACGGCAGCTTTACGGATCAGGGCTATGTGCGGGATACGGGGGACCGCTTCTGCGAGTATTACGACGGTGAGCGCGGCAGCATCCCCGACGAATACCGGGTGATGGCCTTCCAGGACGATCTTCCCGAAGAAGAAAAATCCGAGTGGGCTATGGATATCGCCTTTGACATGGACGAGTTTTTCCGTCAGAACGATCCGCAGTACGCGGCGGAACACCCGGAGGCGCACGCCGCAAAGGAAGTGCTTTACGAAAACCTGATGGCCGGGCGCATCTCCGCTTTGGAGGAAAGGCTGGCGGCGCTGGGCCAGACCCAGGAGGACTATCTTCCCTCCGAGATCGAAAAGTTCAAGGACGCCACGGGATACGAGGAGTTTCTTGATTTCGACCCTGCCGAGGTCAAGGCGGCTTTGGAGGATCCGAACAGATCCCGTGTGGATGAAATGCTGGCCGCCGCGGAAAAGGCGGAACGGGAGTACGCGGCGGAGGCGGCCACCTATGCGCAGACCCCCGCCGCTATCGTGGAGCAGGCACGGGCGGTGCGGGACGAGCCGGTGGGCAGCTTCTCCATCTACCAGCTCAAGGGCGGCAATGAAACGCTGGATTATCGCTTTGAGCCGCTGGACAGCATCCACCGCAACGGCCTTTCCGTAAAGCCGGAAAACTACGAGCTGGTCTATGAAGCGCCGCTGACGGAAAAGGACAACCTTGAAAGCATTTATACCCGGTTCAATGTGGATCGTCCGGCAGATTTCACCGGGCACTCCCTGTCGGTATCGGATATCGTGGTGCTGCATCAGAACGGGAAGGATACCGCCCATTACTGCGACCGCACTGGCTTTTCCGAAGTGCCGGAGTTTTTGCAGCCGGCGCAGAAAAGCCGCGAGATCACCGAGCGCATCCAGACACCCAGGGGCAGCTTCTATCTCTGCGGCATGACAAGGGAGCAGATGGAGGCAGACGGATACGGTTTTCATCACGCCTCTGAGGATGGAAAATATCTCATTATGGCAAATGGGACCCAGGCGTATGCGGTCAGAGCTGATGCGCCGGAAAAGGACAATCCCCTCCGCACGGCGGAAATGACGCTGGAGGACGACTACGGCATGATCGACGGCGTGATCAACAACGGCAGGCGGGGCGAGGAGCTGGAGAAGGCCAGGGAGCACGCGGAGCGGACGCAGCCGGAGAAAAAGCCCTCCATCCGGGAACGGCTGGCGGCGGCAAAGCAGGAGTGCGCGAAGCAGCAGCCCAGGCCTGCCCCGGAGAAGAAGCCCCCGGAGCTGGGGGGACGATGAGCCGGGGCGTGAAGTGGCGGCTGGAATGGGCCTTCTTCCTGGGGGAGAATGGCAGGCGGCAGTACAACCGGCTCTGCAAGGGCTGTGTCCATCCCTGCAAGCAGAGCTTCCGGGCGGTGGTGCTGGACTGCCCACACTTCCAGTCCCAGCGTGTGAAAAAAGGCATGGATAAGGGAGGGAAACGGGCAAAATAGTCCCCCGTGGCGGCGTTTTCAGACCATGCCCTTATGATTTCCCATCCGTGCTTTTTTCCGCGCTCCTGCGGCGAAAAAGCAGCGGTTTTCGACACTTTCCCATCCGCGCCCATAGCGAAAGCGGGGACGCGGCCTTCGGTATATCCGTTGGCTGCGTCCCCGCTTCTTTTTTTGCTTATTTCTCGTCCTCGTTGGGCTTGTCCGCTTCCGCCACGCCCTGGATCACATCCGTCACCACGGCGTTGAGCTGGGCGGCGTTCTCCGCTGTGACGGCGGGCCGCCCGGTGTCCGCTTCGATGGCGCGCCGCGCGTCTCCCGCCACCTTGCCGCCGCGCCGGGCGACGATCCGGCTTTCCTCAAAGCCCTCCGGCTGATGGACCTTGGAAAGCTCCGTGGTCGTGGTTTCGGCCAGCATGTTCAGCACGATCTCCAATGTGCTCATGTTGTCCCGGAGGTTTTCCTTTTTGAGCCCTTTCAGGTTTTTGTATTGCCGGGTGGTCATGCCGGACCAGGCCTTTGTGATCTCGTCGGTGAGGATGGCGTATTCCCGGCCCTGCTCCACGCCCCGCGCCTGCCATTCGGCGGTGAGCTCGTTGCGGACGCGGATGGAGAGGATGCGCTGGTGGATCCAGTCGGCATCATAGCCCTTCTTCTGGTAGGTCTCCAGCGCCCGGTCGATGGCCTGCTCCGGGTCGATGGTCTCCTCGATGCGTTCCCGGCCGACCTGAGCCAGCCAACGCCTGAACGGTTCTGCCTTGGGCGACGGGATGGACTGGATGATGCGCAGAAGCTGTTCCGTGCTGGCAACGTCCGTTAGACGCATCTTTCCGTCTGTTGCCCGCATTTTCAACTGCTTACAATTTGTAAGCAGTTCACTTGCGCCCTCCTCTTTCAGACGCTTTTTCAAAACCGCCCAATAGGTGCTGGCGCTTCTTGCCGTTGGCTGATCGGTCAGAACGGCGATCACATCCACTACGGAGAAATACCATTCTTCCTTTTCCTCGTCCCAGGCAGTGCGGATCTTTCTATCTTCAAAAAGCTGGATGGAATTGTTCTCGTCCATGGGCTTTTCCCTCCTTCGATGGGCTATCCCCATTCTACCATGAAATGATGATTTTTTCTATCAGGGAATGCGATTTTTGCGGCAGCAGCAGTCGTAGGCGCTGTGGGATTGTGGGCAAACGGCCAAGCCGGGCGGTGCTGTGGGAAACGGTGTTTGCGGGCTGTGGGAAAGGCAGCGGCTTTTCCATCGGGCCGTGAATGCGTTTTCCATCGGCAAAGCGGCCGTTTTCCACATTTCCATGGCGCGGATCCTACTCCTCCGGGAGGAAGGAATACCTGTCTGCCGTCAGCAGGCGGTACGCCGTGACCGGGATGTACCACGCCGCCACCAGCAGCCGCCAGACAAGGACGCAGCCGCCGATAAGGCCGGCAAAGACGAAGTTCAGAAGGAACAGGGCGATCCCGCCGCCCAGAGAGCCGCCGCCCGGTATGATCCAGAGCCGCAGCCGCCAGATCCCAAATGGCAGCCCGCAGAGGATCCAGAGCCAGAGATAATCCAGCTCCCCGTTCTTTACGCAGGCGGAGCGGAAGATGCAGTACAGCAGCGCGGCCGACGCCACCGGCAGGATGGTCTTGCGGAAAAAGTCTTTTAAGGCCTCGCCTCTTGTCATGGGGTTCGCCTCCTTCAAAATCGTTTGTATCTTCATTATATCTGACGTTTCGGCAAAAGCCCAGGGGAAAACGCAGATCGCGGCAAAAAGTTTGTCCCAGGGGTCATTCCAGCTCCATATCCTTCTGCCGTGCCGGCGCCTGCCGGGGCGGGGACAGGAACTCCTCCACGTTCCGGCGCACGGCGGCGTAGTCCTGCTCCTCCCGCCGCGCCTTCTGACGCTCGGCGGTCAGCGCCGCCCTCCGGGCGGTGAGCGCGTCCATTTCCGCCTGCATCCGCTCCGCGGACGGCAGGGGCACGGCGCCCAGGCGCTTGCACTCTCTGGCGGCGGCCTCAAAGAGAATGATCTCCCTCTCATAGCCCCGCAGGAACTTCTCTTTGTCCTTCGACGCCTGATAGCGGTCGTAGATTGGCTTGAGCTGACGGTAGGCGGCGACGTGCTTTATTTTCAGCGTCAGCTCCTCGATCCGCGCCCCGGTCTCCCGCAGCTCCGCTTTCAGCCGGGCGGCGGAGGCGGCAGCCGCCTCGCAGCGCTCCGTCAGCTCATCCATGCTGCCGATTCCATGCTCCGTCAGGAAGTTGCTGGTCTCGGCGATGCGTTTCAGATTCTCGATGGTCGCCCAATGGCGGTAGCCCGCGCTCTGCTGGGCCTTGATGTTGTTCTGAATATCTATAAGCAGGCTGATTTTTCCGCTCTGCTGCTTCGGCTGGCGGGAGGGTCTGGCGCGTCCGGCCATCCGTGCGGTCAGGGCGTCCTCGGCATAGTCCGCGCCCAGGGTCTTTAGCCTTGTGAAGCGCTCCTGTCCCGGCGCTCTGGCGGAAATATACTTGCCCCGCTTGAGCGCATAGCCCTCCCGCTGCAACCGCACCAGCAGCTCCTCTAAATCATGGCAGCCGGGCAGCAGCTGGTCGATGGCGGCGCGCAGCTTCGCCTTATAGCTGATGCCGGTCCGCTCCGCCTGATGCTCGATGTAGCTTTTGCCCCTGTCCTGGCCGGGAACGATGACGGACAGGCCGTGTTCCTTGCAGATCCGGTCTGAGGTGCGGCGGATGAAGTGATAGCTGCGCTTGTTGGAATGGTAGTGCTTGTGATCCGCAAAGCTGACGGCATTGAAAATCAGGTGGTTATGAACATGATCCCGGTCTATGTGGGTGGTCAGGACAAACTCATACCTGCCGCCCAGGATCTCCCTTGCCAGCTCCATGCCGATCTCATGGGCCTGCTCCGGCGTGACCTCCCCAGGCTGAAAGGCTTGGATCAGGTGACGGCCCAGGTTCGTTCCCTTGTCGATGGCATGGCGGCGGGTCCAGGCAAATTCGATATCCGCAGTCTCGGCGGCGCAGCCATAGGAGGATACAAGCAGTTTTCCGTCCGTCTTTTCCGGGTTGCAGATATAGTCAATGGCCGCTTTCAGCGTTGACTTGATAGGATGCGTCTTTGTAACTGCCATATCTCATCCAGCCTCTCCTGTATCTCCCGCATATCCGCTTTGTACGCGCCGCCTCCGGCGTTGACACGCTTGGCGATCTGATTGACGTTCCGACCAATGGCGGACAGGGCAGCGTTCATCCGCTTGATATCCGTGGTGTCAAGCTGGATGATATACCCGTCTATCGCCATCTTCCGCAGATACGCGCCGTACCGCCGTGTGGGGAGCTGCGCCATCTTTTCATCTATGAGCCGTTTTTCCTCCTCCGTCACATAGAACTTCATCTGAATGTTCCGCTTTCGGTTTGCCATGGGCAGCCTCCGTTTCTTATAAGGGTCTGGGATATCCCAGCAAGCAATTTTGACTGTTCGGGCAAGGGACCTGAACAGCGCAAAATCCGCAAGCGGGTACTCGCTTGCTGTGCTTGCTGACTACTTCGTACCCCCGTATTTCCCCCTCTACCCATACTACAATCCGAACAGGGCGTTTTGGCCAGTTTCGGAGGACTTTTTCAAAAAATGTCGCTCCTATCCGTAACTTTTCTCTGAACACTTCGCTGGATGCCTTGTGTTTCTTCGGATATTCGTATATAATGTATCATGTTGAGTATTATCCATGCGGAGGTGCGGTATGAACGGGATCAAGGGCTATATCTCCATTCGGGAGGCGTCCTACCGTTGGGGCGTGTCAGAGCGGCGGGTCAACCAATATTGCGCCGAGGGGCGGATCCCCGGCGCGTCCCGGTTCGGGCGTTCATGGGCGATCCCGGAAAACGCGGAAAAGCCCTCCGACCCGCGCTTTCAGGAACAGCGCCGCGATCCCGGCAGGACAAGCACCTGACAGACTCCCGGCTACATTTGAAGCAGCCGCAAAAAGGAAGTGAACGTTATGACCTGCGACGAGAGCTTATACCGCCAATATCTGAGCGGCGACGACGAAGGGCTCAATGCCCTGATGAAAAAATACGGCGATCCCCTGACCCTGTATATTGACGGCTATCTGCACGACGTTCACGAGGCGGAGGAGCTGATGCTGGACGTTTTCGCCTATCTGTTCACGAAAAAGCCCCGCATCCGGGACGGCGGCTTCAAGGCGTATCTCTATAAGGCGGCGCGGCACATGGCGCTGCGCCATAAGAGCAAACGCAAGCCCCTGTTCAGCCTCGATGCGCTGACCGGCGAGCCGGACGGACGGCTGCTGGCGGAGGAGGTCATCCGGACGGAGGAGCGAAACCGCATCTTGCATTTCTGCATGGGCGAAATAAACCCGGACTATCGGGAGGTTTTATATCTGACATACTTCGAGAATATGAGCTACGCGCAGGCAGCGGAGGTCACGGGGAAAACGGTGAAGCAGATCACCAACATGGTATATCGCGGAAAAGAGAGCCTGCGAAGGCTGCTGGAACGGGAGGGGATCACAAATGCGGAGTCATGAGGAACGGGTCGTGGAGGCAAAGCGGCGCATCGCCAAAATTGAGCGGGCGAAACGGCTGCGGCGCAATACGATCACCATAGCTTCCGCTGTGGCGGCGTGTCTTGCGCTGCTCATCGGTGCATCCCTCGCCATGCCCGGCATTGCCGCAAACATCCAGACAGGCAATTATTCCGGCTTTGAGACGGCGGCCAGCATCTTTCACGGCGGCGCTGCCTTGGGATACATCGTCATAGGGCTGCTGGCGTTTTTACTCGGCGTGTGCGTAACCGTTCTGTGCTTCCGGCTGCGGCAGATGAACCGCGAGGACGATCAGAACAAAGAAAGCGAGGGGATTCATGGAGCTGATTGAGAACCTGCTGCAACTGCTGGTCACATTTGTTGGCGCGCTGCTTTCCGGCATCGCCTACCGCAAAAGCCACCGTCAGGCTTACTTTCTGCTGCTGTGCTTCTACGGCTGCTTTGCCCTCGGCTCTCTCTACTGGACGTTGTATTTGCTGCTATTCGATACCACGCCGCGGGTCTTTTATGTGTCGGAGTTCGGCTGGGTGGCGAGCCTCATCTTCCTGCGCATTT
>OFPS01001229.1_pt1 | contig 19535 bp, 33 predicted proteins | sample 1542111 | NCBI WGS metagenome assembly OFPS01 (sample SAMN04209233, study PRJEB22552) | human gut metagenome | biome: gut; material: feces | host: Homo sapiens | place: USA: Oklahoma | reverse complement strand
CCTTTCCGTCATCATTGAGCTTATCCCAGCGGGCGGCAAGCTCAAGCGCCTCCGGCGAGAGCTCAGAGGGGGAAACGGCGCGTCCGAGAAGGTAATCGACAGAGCAATCTAAATAATCGGCAATACGGGCGAGGCTAAAAGAAGCCATCCCTTTAGAGTCATTGATCTGGTTAATTGCATTAACTCCCAGATTACAGGCTTTTAGCAAAACATCTATGCTGATTTTTTGTTGCTTACATCGGCTTCTTATTCTGTCTTTCGTTGTTTGTGCATTATACATAAATAAAAACCACCTATTTTGTGTAAAACATAAAAATACGAAAAATCGTGAAATAAATATTGAATTTAACGAAAAATCGTGTTATAATATAACTATGTTAAGGGTTACACCTTAATAATAACACAAAAAGGAGAAAATGCCAATGAGCAAGAAAAAGAAAAGCGACCGCAAGGAATCCCAAACCAATAAGATTCTCCTCGCAGTCGCCATCATCGAGCTCATCAAGGCGGTTGTCGAGCTGATCGACTTCCTTCTTGAATGAGGGCAGGGGAGGCAACTCCCCTGCTAATAAGATACCTTTTTCTGTGTTCGTTGTCAATAGATAAACAGGAAGGAGAACCCAAATGGAGACCGTAAGAATGATCTTAGATGTCATTTCGATTGTTTTCTATTCGATAGTTATCGTTTATGTTCTAAGGAGGTGGAATAGATGATCGGTGAAAACATCCGTAGAATCCGCAAAGACAAAGGTCTGACGCAAGCCTATGTTGCACGGCAGGCAGGTATCACACAGGCGATGCTTTGCTGGATTGAGCGGGGGACCAGGAATCCGACCCTGCAGGTCGGCATGGCAATCGCAAAGGTCCTGGGCTGCACCGTCGAAGACCTGCTGGCAGGGTATGAACCCGGAACGATGGAAAACGACTCGCAGCAGGAAGGCGCCTAACTTTATTATACCAACCAAGGAGGTAAAACAAAATGGGACAAAACCCAACGAAAGCCGCTGGTAACATCTATTGCCAGAAGAGAAAGGAAGCGGCGAAGTTTAACGACCGGCTCAATAGCAGGGAAGGGGCTTCCGAACTGCTGGGAGTATCACCTTCAACCCTCGCAGACTACGAGCTGGGAATTACAAAAGTGATTCCGGTAGATGTAGTTGTTAAGATGGCAGAGGTTTACAATGCACCGGAGCTGATGCCGCATTATTGCCACAACGAGTGCCCGCTGGGGGACTTGTGCTACCAGGAACCGAAGCTCAAAAGTCTGGACCGAGCGGTGATTCAGCTTTTGGCATCACTGAGATTAGGCGAGGGTGCAGGAGAAAACCTGCTTGCCATTGTAGCGGATGGAGAGGTTTCATCAAACGAAGAGCAGCAGTTGCAGGAAAGCATGGTGATGCTGGACAGCCTCGCTCACTGCATTGCCGAGCTGCAATTAAGGATTCGGAAAGGAAGGTGACTTTATGGAATTTAAGACAGAATTAAAAACGAAAGATGGGAAAGTCATTCCGAAGGAATCAATATGGAAACCACAGGAAGCAGCCTGCCGGCTGATGGCAGATGCTATTCGGCGTAAACACCGGAAAGAGGAGGAAGAAAAGTTGCAGAAACAGGGGTGTAACCTATGATGGAAGTAAATCCTTCATTATTAGGAATGGGACTCCTCTACAAGCAGTTGCAGCTGCTCGCAGAAAAGTCCCAATCTCAAAAATGCGGGTTGATAAAATTGTTGTTAATCTCTTTGGTGATGGTGAGAATTTACAGAGTCATTAGATGAGAGCTGATAAATCGAACTTGGTATTTAAACCGGAATATATAGCGTTATAAATACCGGAGATTTTCTTGGAATCGTTTTCCAATTCTTCCGTGGACAGTGGCGTGTGGCGCGGCGCATCGAAAGGATTACAGATTTCCAAATACTTCAAAGTAAGTTGAAGCGCAATTTCTTTTTCATCGATCATATTCTCACCTCCCTTCATCGGAGGTTTAACCCGCAAAACAATCTTAACATAAGGAAAAATTTTTTCAATAGGAGCTGATGAATTGAAGCGAATGTTAATTGTTCTCTGTTTTTGTATGCTGGCAAGCGGATGCGCTCCCCGGACAGTGATAGAGGATGCAGATCCAACTGAACCGGAAATCATGCTGACACTGGCAGAGGAACCTGAACCGATTGACTACCAAGTATGCGCACAGATTGTTCCAGCAGCACAGGCGAAGATCTACCGAGATATACCACTTAGCCATGAACTGCAAGATATAGCAGATAAGGCTTGCGAAGATTACAAAATACCACAAGATGTGCTGTATGCGGTGATGAAGGTGGAGAGCGGATATCAGGTGGATGCTCAAAACGGCAGCTGCTACGGGCTGATGCAGATACACACCATCAACATGGAGTACCTCAGCAGCAATATCGGAACCACCGACCTCACCGACCCGGAGCAGAACATTGAGGCAGGGGCATTTATCCTTGGTGGTTATCTTGAAAAGTACAGCCTGACGGACAGCCTGATGGCGTACAATCTCGGCGAGGGCGGAGCAAAGCGGCTCTGGAAGCAAGGCATCCACGAAACCGGATACACCCGAAAGGTGCTGGAAAGCATCGAAGGAAACAGAGTTTAAGGAGGTAGAGTAATGTTTGAACTGATGTACTTAATCGCACTGCCAAGCCTGTTTCTGCTGGTTCTGTGCGGGCTTTATGGCTTAACGACATGGTTTTCCATGCAAAAAGAAAAAGCTCTGACAAAGCGTCAGAGCCGAGCAAAAGCAAACGGAAAGGTTGTTCCACCGACCGAAGTGACCAACCTTTCCGTATACGGGAACTAAAGGAATTAGTTCTTTCCCATTGTACACCATTTTATTAAAAAATGCAAGGGAGGAAAAATGACGTGAGAGATTGGACAAGCGAAAACGAGCGCTACGATGCACAGTGCAGGGAACCACAGGGAATTGTTTGCTCCCAGTGTGGAGAGCGATGCAGTGAAGAGAGAATCACCTATCTGGATGGCAATCCGATTTGCGACGACTGCCTAAAGGAGTACATCGAAGAGTACAGCAAAAGCCATGCAGAAGATTTTACAGAAGACTTTATCTCTGAAAATCTGGATGAACGCTCGGCTGACTACTGGGAAAACGACATGAGCGACCAGCAGCGGAAAGAAGTTATGCGGCTGGCTTACTTACAAGCAAAGCAGATGCATAAGGAGTACCACGCACACGACATCGAGGAGAGCGACCGTGAGTTTTGCTTTGCATCAGACGATTACACAGATTTTGTGAGGGACAGGCTATGCTGGTAGATAATCGGACAGATTGGCTCAAGGCACGGCGGAAAGGGATTGGCGGCAGCGATGCCGCCAGCGTCCTTGGAATCTCCCCTTGGAAAAGCAATGTGCAGCTGTGGGAAGAAAAAACCGGAATCGCAGAGCCGGAAGATATTTCGGACAAAGAAGCGGTTCGCTTTGGGAAGGAATCGGAAGCGGCTATCAGAAGATTGTTTGAGCTGGATTTTCCACAATTCCATGTTGATTATGATGAATTTGGCATGAAGGCAAATGAGCCGGATTGCCCGTTTATCTTTGCAACACTGGATGGAGAACTTACCGACCAGAATGGCAGGAAGGGGATTTTGGAAATCAAAACTACCGAAATCCGACGCTCTGTTGATTGGAAGAAGTGGAGCGGGCAGATACCAGATTACTACTATGCGCAGATTGTCCACCAGATGCTCTCCACAGGATATGAGTTTGCAATCCTGAAAACCAGAATCCGGGAACGCAGCGAGTATGGCTGAAAGGCAACAGTCCGGCACTACCGCTTCGAGCGATGCGATATGTTGGAGGACATTGCTTACTTAAAAGAAAAAGAAATCGCCTTTTGGCAGGCGGTACAAACCAAAGTCAGACCGGCGTTGATTTTGCCGGAGATTTAAAGGAGGAACAAGGAATGGAAGTCAGACTGACACCTTCAATCGAGCAGGTTATCCCGCCGCAAATCAGCTTCAACTTCGAAGAAATCAAAGAGGAGCTAGCGGGGAAACTGCAAGTTTACCAGCAGATGGTAGTTACAGAGGGCGGAATCAAAGAAGCAAAGGCAGACAGAGCAAACCTTAACAAATTTAAAACAGCTCTTTCCGACAGCAGGAAATCTGTAAAGCGCCAATGGAATCAACCACTTTCCGAGTTTGAGGACAAGATGAAAGAGCTGGAACAGATGGTGGATGCTCCGATCAGCGCCATCGACAGACAAATCAAGGCTTTTGACGAAATCAAAAAGCAGGAGAAGCGGCAGGAAATTGAGAATTTCTTTGCAGAAAACATCGGGGAATTAGAAGAAATCTTGCCTCTTGCAAAAATCTGGAATGAGCGTTGGCTCAATGTTACCTATCCGGTAAAGGATATTGAGCGTGAGATTTTGGAAGCTATCCGCAAAACCCACAACGACATTGGTATTATCGTAGCAATGCAGCTACCCTGCACCGAACAGATGATTTCCACCTACTTGGATACGCTGGACATGAGTGCGGCGATGGAAGAAAAGCACCGTTACGAAGAAGCTCAGAAAGCGAAAGCTAGGCTGGAAAAGCAGCAGGCTGAGCCGGTAGTAGTAAAGCCGCAACCAGTAGCGGTTGAACCAGAAGTTGAGCCGGAAAGAATCGCAGAAGAACCCAAAATCAGCGCACAGCCAGACCTTCAAGTTCTGGATTTTCGTGTATGGGTAACACCGGCACAAAAGCAGGCGCTTAGAGAATTTCTGATTCGCAATCACATTCGATGCGGGAGGGTTGAGTAATGGCAAATAGCTTGGTAAAAGGTGAGAAAAAACAGCCGTCGTTCAGCGTGTTTTTAACGCAGGATGCAATCAAAAAGAAAATCAATGAAGTAATTGGCGGCAAAGGCGGACAGCGGTTCATGACCGCTATCCTTTCCGCAGTTACCAACTCCCCAGCGCTGCAGGAATGCGAATCAATGTCTATCCTGAATTGTGCGTTCCTGGGTGAGGCTTTGAATCTTTCCCCTTCTCCGCAGCTGGGACAGTATTACATGGTGCCGTATAAAAAGAAGGACAGAAACGGCAATGTTTTAGCGGTAATCGCTCAGTTCCAGCTTGGCTACAAAGGTTATATTCAGTTGGCAATCCGCTCTGGATATTACAAAAAAATCAATGTGATTGCCATCAAAGAAGGGGAACTGAAACACTTTGATCCTCTCAACGAGGTAATCGAGGTAGAAATTATTCAGGATGAGCGTGAGAGGGAGCAGGCAAAGACGATTGGCTACTATGCCATGTTTGAGTATCTGAATGGGTTCCAGAAGGCAATGTATTGGAGCTACGAAAAGATGCAATCGCACGCTGACCAATACTCGCAGGCATACAGTGCAGAAGCACACCAAAGAATTTTAAGAGGGGAAGTTCCTCAAAAAGATATGTGGAAATACTCCTCTTTCTGGTACAAGGATTTTGATGCTATGGCATACAAAACGATGTTGCGCCAGCTGATTTCCAAATGGGGCATCATGTCTACGGAACTTCAGATGGCGATGGAAAACGATATGGCAGCTATCCGGGATGATGGCACACCGGAGTATGTAGATAACGATACGACACCGATTGAGCCTGCACAGGCTCCGGTATACGAGGCACAGTCAACAGAGATTCCGACCGGAAACAACATCGAGGATGATTTCTTCGCAGGGCTGGAACCGCCGCCGGAACGATAAAGCAAAAGGAGGATAGGGACAATGGAGGAAGGATGGCTTTCAGGGTACATACAGGACTATGATGGGCAGGCTTTAACTCTCATTGTCCCTTTTTCCGATTCGGAATACATTAAAACTCATAGCGTCACAGAGTGCTCTGTGAGGGTCGAGGACGGTCGGAGAATCAGTGCGGTACAAAGGCGCAAGGTTTATGCTCTTATCCGCGATATTTCCGACTGGACGGGCTACGAGCCGCAGGAACTGAAAGAATTGATGAAGTACGATTTTATATCCCAGCAGGAGGACGGAACACAATACTTTAGCCTGTCCGATGCAGACATGACAACAGCAAGAAACTTCATCACTCACCTGATTGACTTTTGTGTTACCAATGCCATTCCTTGCAAGGTCAGCCTTTTGGAGCAGTGCGAGGATATAGAAAAATATCTATATGCCTGCGTTGCCAATCGCAGATGCGCTGTTTGTGGCAAAAAGGCAGACATTCACGAAGTGGAGCGAGTAGGCATGGGGCGAGACCGCAGGAAGATGCACCACCTAGGGCAGTTGGTTGAGCCGTTATGCCGACAGCATCATCAGGAGGTAGACCAGATGGGGCAAAAGAGCTTCGACGAAAAATATCATTTGCAGGGCATTAGATTGGATGAACAGCTTTGCAAAATCCTGAAATGGAGGAAATAGAATGCTGAACAGGGTAGTTTTAATGGGGAGGCTGACCGCTGACCCAGAGTTAAAGAAAACAACGAGTGACCTTTCTGTGCTATCGTTCACGGTAGCGGTTGAGCGCAATTACAGCGGCAACAAAGACAAACAGACAGACTTCATCAACTGCGTTGCATGGAGACAGACGGCAGAGTTCATCAGCCAGTACTTCTCCAAAGGCAAGATGATTGCACTGGAAGGTTCGATTCAGGTCCGCAACTATACGAACAAGAACGACAACAAGCGGCAGGCAGTAGAGGTTTTGGTATCTCAGGCGTATTTTGCAGGGGACAACTCACAGAAGCAGGGACCGGCAGCGGATACAAAGAACTATCCCCCAATCACTTATTCTTCGGGAGCTCCCGAAGACTTCACCGAAGTTCCAGAGGAAGAGGGAGACCTCCCGTTTTAATATGGTCAGAAAGAGGTAAAGTATGGCACGTCCACAAAAGGAAGGCTTGGAATACTTTTCTTTGGATGTGGATTTTTTCTCGGACCGCAAAATCAAGATTTTAAAAGGCAGGTTCGGTGCAGATGGCATCACTTATTATCTATACCTGCTGTGTGAGATTTACAAGGGACATGGCTACTACCTGGAGGTAGACGAGGATTTTGATTATATTACCTCCTCCGAGCTGGGTATGAGCCCTGAAAAAATAGGGCAGATGAGGAAATTCTTATTGGAACGGTCACTGTTTGATAACAAACTTTTTCAGTCGGACACTATCCTCACGTCCACCTCAATACAGAGACGATTTCAGTTGGCTGTAAAGTCCCGAGCCAGTAAAAACCCGGTCGTCGTAAACCCAAAGTTTTGGCTTCTTTCAAAAGAAGAAACGCAAAGCTTTATTAAAATGCACCCTATTTTAAATAATTCCGAGAAAAACCCCCGTTATTCCGAGAAAAACCCTAGTTATTCCGAGAATTATGACATAAAGAAAAGTAAAGAAAATGTTGTTGTTGTTACGCGCGCGCGTGAAGAAATGATACGCTGTTTTGAACAGAATATGGCTCCGACGACGATAGCAGTGGAACGGGAAATCGGCGCTTATCTGGAAGAAAAACAAGTAACTCCCGAGCTGATGAGGGCAGTTATTGAGTATTCAGCATTGTCGGGCGCGAAAAGCTGGCGTTATGTGCAGACGGTATTAGATAATTGTCTCCGGGAAGGTATTGCGACACCGGAACAGTTCCGACAAAACATACGCTCGGAATCCAACGGACAACGTACAAGAAAAAAAGAAGAGCCATGTTCGTCGTCAATCGACTTTGAGGCATTGCAGCAGTATGTCACCTATGGAGGGCACTATGAAAGCGAAAAAAAGACAATGTAAAATTTTTTATTGTGACCGTAGAAGAGGAAGATTTTGCTGTGCGGACTGCGGGTACAAAGACTGCACGAACAGCGCACGATGCAAAAAGCCATGCCTAAATGACCCGAAACTGTGCGGAGCTGTTTTGGAAAAGGATGATAAAAATGTCTAAGCGACAGCAGCAACAGCTAGAAAAGCGGTCAGCGGGCTTTATGGGGGAGTTTAAAAAACTCCTCTACCGACACCAGGCATGGGAAGTATGGAGCGATTTCTGCACGATGGCAGCCATCTCCATAGCCAACGCGGTGGACAAGGCGCTGGCTTGAGTGGATGAAATCCCTTTGTCCACCGCAAGAGAAACAAAATCAGGAAATGGAGCCGGCTATCCTGATAAAACATCATTCAAAATCACAGACGTTTCAGAATATTGGAGGAATCACAATGACAATGGAGCAGTTAAACAAGCAGATGGAACAGTATCAAAAAGGCAGTTTGGAACACTGCATCGGCATGGAACTGCTGGAACTGTGCAAGGGAAATGAGGGAGCATCCGAGATTGTAGAGCAGGACCTTGCAAAGAAGGGGATGGCTCTTTCGGATTGTGCAAAGAAGATTCGAGATTACGCCAGAAACCACCAGAAGGGCGGATTTTTTGAGATGGACGATGCGCTCTCCGAAAAACTGGTTTGCGAGTTTTACGGAATCAGCAAAGCTGAAGCTGGTGCTTCTGAGGCTGCTTCTGAAGAGCCGCAGGAGGAACAGCAGGAAGAAGTAACAGGGCTTAGTTTTTCCTTGGAAGATTTGTTGTAGGAGGCAGGCAGTATGCGTTTGGCAGAAAAGCGGGAATGGATGGCGCTCCCTTACGATCCGGCGCCGGCAATAGAAGTACCAGAGTATAGCGAAAAAACGTTTTGTGGCTATCACCGCAAAGGTAGAAACTACATAGCAGGAGCAAGAACAGAGGGGGATACACTGATTTTTACTGCATACAGCAGCTCAGGAATTCCGATTTATCGGACATTTCAAAAACCGGATGAGCTATTTTCTCAGTTCCCAGGTAGGGAAAAACCGAGTGATGCAACAATAACAAATGCACTGGACTGGTCTGGATGGTATCACATGATGCCGGAGGACACAAATTTGGTAAGGGCATGGTGCAAAAATAATGCTCCATTCCCTTTTGAAGGAATAGGGGATGATGGAGTCACCATCCTGGAAAGGTATCAGGAAGCGGTGAGAAAAACCGAATTAAACCGCCGCCGAGACAGAACAAAAAAGATGGTGGACGAGGTGATGAAGGAGATACACCCACTCCCGCAGGAGGTGCTGGACTGGGTAAAGGACGAGGTGATGAAGCCGTATCGCTATATCTTTTATAACTACCAGAAGGGAAAGAAAATCCAGAAGGGATTTTGCTCCTATTGCAATCAGATGGTGGATATCAAGGGCGCCAAGCACAAAGGAACGGCGATCTGCCCTCATTGTCACAGCGAAGTCACCCTCATTGCAAACGGAAAATACAGGGACAAGGTGGCGCGAATGCAGGACCAAAGTCTCTTTGTTTATATCCAGCCCACAAAGGATGGTTGGTGTGCCCGGTATTTTGATGTTATTTCAGTGATGGACGGGCGCGGAGGCAAGGACAGCAGTCAGTATTATCACAAGGAAATCGGGCGGTATTTTTACAGTACACAGAAGAGCTGCTACACCGGCTTCTATGAGTGGAAGAATTTCTTCCAGACGGGTGAGATGCGATTTTGCAAGGTGGATGAACGGTTTTCGATGCCTTGCAAGATTTATCCGAAAAGTCTTAACACAGTTCGACAAAAGGATTCCAGATTGAGGTACATCCCACTGGAAGACATAGCGGCGCACATAAAAGAGGATGCCTGCCTGCTGATTGACGCTTGCTGGCGGACACCACTGCAGGTGGAGTATATGGCAAAGATGGGATTATACCGGATGCTGGAGGAAAGCGTGAGCCGGTACGGACACAAAATCCCAGAAGGGGAAACACCAGCGGAGATGTTTGGGCTATCAGGGCAGCCGTTGAAGGCAATCCTCAGTATTAACCCAAGCTGGGGACAGGTTGAGACATATCGAAAAATCATCGAGCATCAAAAAAATGCAGATGTCGATGTTTTCTGCCGGCTCTATCAAAAATCTGGCTATCATATGCGGCTCCCGGAGCTTGCGAGATACCTTTCACTCCAAAAGATTGAAAACTATCTGGAAAAGCAGGAGAAGCTGCGACCAGAGGTTCCAGAGGATAGACGGGCTGATATGATTTTGGGGGATTGGCTGGACTACCTGAGAGATTGTCAAAAACTCGGATACGACATGAAGGAGGACAGAATTCTCAGACCCAAGGATTTAGGGACTGCTCATGAAGAAACCGCCGTTTTAGCGAAAGAAAAGGAGCAGGAAATCACTCGGGAGGGAATCCAAAAAAGGGCAAAAGAAGCCCAGAAATACGCATGGGAGCAAGACGAGTTACTTATCCGCCCGATTGCAACGCTAAAAGAACTGGTAGCAGAGGGGACAAAATTGAAGCATTGTGTGGCAGGGTACGCCTCGTCTTATGCCGAAGGAAGATGCAAACTGTTTTGCATCCGAAAGAAATCAGCACCGGATACCCCGTATTACACCTTGGAGCTTGGAAGGAATGATAAACTCATCCAGTGCCGAGGGTACCGAAACGATGTGGAGAACGGGTACAAGATGCAGGAGGACGTCCGAAAATTTGTAGACCGGTGGATGAGCAAAGTGGTCAACAAGAAGAAAAAAGAGCGCATCAAAGTAAACGCAGCATAGGAGGACATCAGGATGTACGAAGTTGAAAACATGGATTTTGAAGAAATTGCAGAAATGAGCTTTGAAGAAATGGAATCCGAAACACGCCTGCAGCAGTTGGCAGTGGAGATTGTAACCTTTGACCGACAGGCAAAAATCACAGCAGTAAGCTGCGCTATCGAAATCGGGGAGCGCCTGCTGGAGGCAAAAGACCTTGTTCCACATGGAGAGTGGGGAAACTGGCTGAAGGTGAATGTGAACTACAGCCAGTCCACTGCAAACAACTTCATGCGGCTTTACAAGGAGTACGGGAACGACCAGGGGAGCCTGTTTACCACGCTGACAAATTCACAGACGATTATGAATCTGGATGTTTCCAAAGCCCTTGCACTTACCGTGCTTCCACCAGAGGAGCGAGAGGAGTTTGTATCAGAGCACGATGTAGAGAGTATGTCCACCCGGGACCTGAAAGAAGCCTTGCAGGAAAACAAGGAGCTTAAACAGCAGCAACAGCAGCTGAAACATCTGCTGGAAGAAAAGGAACGGCAAGCCACCGAAAGTGCTTCCCAGCTTGATATTGCCATCAGTGAGCGGCAGAGGATGCAGGATAAGCTTAACGAAAGCGTAAACCGAAATGCCGGATACGAAAAATCGCTGCAACTTAAAATTGATGCAGCAAAGAGATTGGAAGCGGAAAAGAAGGCTGCGGAAGAAAAGCAGAAGGAAAGTGAGAAAAAGGCTCAGGAGCTTCAGCGGAAAATGGAGGAGCTGGAAAACCAAAAGCCAGAAGTGGACCAGCAGGTCATTGGAGAATTGCAGGCAGAAGCCGAAAAAGAAGCAGAGAGACGTTTTGCACAGGAAATCGAGAAACTAAGAGCTGAAAAAGAAAAAGCCGAGCAGAGGGCAGCAGAAGCCGAGGAAAGAAACAAACAGCTCCAGAGCAAGGCAAACAGTGAGCAAAGCAAAGAGCTGATTGTCTTTGATGAAAAGTTTAAATCCTTTCAAGACAGCTATAACCAAATCAATCAGCTTATTGCAAAGATGGAAACTCCAACTGCGGATAAAGTCAGAGGAGCCGTCAGAAAGCTCTTGAGTGTAATGGAACAGAAACTGGGGTGATTAGATGAACAGCAGGAAAAATCCGCTCTACAATGCAAGCGGATATAAAGACACTACAGCGTTCCTTGCCATTAAAGATAGGTGCTGTTAGAGATTATATGGTGATGCAGTTATTAGGTGGATTTAAATGTACAAAGGCAACATCCAGTGGATATGAGTGGACACTAAAAGATGGAAGGGTTGTCGAACTGAGGGTCACCATTAAAGATAAAGTAATGGAGGAAACAAAATGAAACTCACAGGTACATATAACGGCAAGCCGATTGAGCTTGAACTTACCAAGGAACAAGTAAAATTGCTCATACTAAATTGGAAGAAAACCGGTTGGGAAAGAGTAAAAAACAACGAATCATACTATGTTGATTTTGCTGATGGTTGTGGCTTAAGTACAGAACTTTTTGATAGCATTGATGCTAATAGATATGAAAAAGCCAACTATTTTGCTGACGAAATTCTTAGTGAAAATATTGCCAGAGCACAAACCCTCCAGCGCAAATTGTGGCGCAGGAGTGCAGAGCTGTGTGAGAAGGTAAATTGGAGAAATCCAGAAACTAAAAAGTATTACATTATCTACGATTATGAAGATGATGAATTAGGTGTTGATTTTTGTATTTTTGGTAGAGGTTTAGAAGAAATATACTTTGATACCGAAGAACACGCCGAACAAGCCATCAAAGAATTTAAGGACGAACTGCTTTGGTATTTTACAAAATTTGAGAGCAGGATGGATTAGGAGGAATCACGATGAAAACCCAAGAAATCATCAAAGCTCTGCGCTCAACACCCAGCCGGAGCAAGAGGACGCTGCTGGATAAGGCAGCGGACAGACTGGAACAGTTGCAAAACAATCAAAGATGGTACAATCCGAAAGATAAACTGCCTGAATCAGATGGTGGGGTGTTGGCAATCGTATCTGGCAAGCCCCGTCCAAATATCACTCTGGTGGAAGCTTACTGTATAGCGGAGTACGATGTGCAGGATGGGTGGATTGTGAGCGATTATCCAGAATGCACATCTCTAAAAATCGAAGCATGGATGCCGCTACTGTACTATCAGAGAGAACGGGAGGAATAGTCGATGGATAATAAAGAACTAATCAGAAAATCTCTGATGGGAGACAGGGAAGCGCAGGAGGAATGTGCAGAAAAGGGGATTGCACTCCCTTGCCCGCTGTGCGGAGACGATGTAACCATTACCGAAATCCCTGCACATAAGCACTGCATCGTAAATTTACCGGAGTACGGAGGTGGCTGCTTTATCGAGTGCGATAATTGCACTTACGCAATCAGCGGAGATGATGTGATGGACGCACTGAGAACACACAACGCCCGCCCTGCTCCACCGATTGGGAGATGTGGGGAGTGCAAAAATTGGAGTGAGGGAGATTGCTATCGGCAAGAGCTGACGAAAGCTGATGATTATTGCAGCTATTTTGAGCCAAGAGAGGAATAATTATGAAAAACGAACAAATGAATTTAGAGATGCTTTACACAGAAATTGCAGCAGCATCAAGCGTTGATTTTTCGGACAAAATCCATGAGTGGATAAAGGCAAGTGCCAACACCTACGGAACACTGGAGGAAATAAATCGGCTGGAGGATATAAAAACTCTGCTACTCAAAGGAATTGAGGAAAATAAAATTCTAAAAGTTGTCGAACTTGGAAAAGAAAAGCTGATTCTGGAAGCAATATTATTGACAGGGGAGGACAGCGATGAAAACCCAAGAAATCATCAAAGCTCTGCGCTCAACACCCAGCCGGAGCAAGAGGACGCTGCTGGATGAGGCAGCGGACAGGCTCGAAAAATTACAGGCGGAAAACGATAGGCTTATCCGCAGCATGCTAAATCCTTCTGACGACAAATCAGAATCTGGATTGCTTGAGGAATAACGGAGGAGTGGTTATGAAATTTTACAACAACATATCCAACCTCCAGGATTGGGAGCAGACCGTCCGGGTGACTTTGCAGTGCGGACCGTACAAAGGATACATTTCTTTTGCGGTGATTGGAAATCAGTTTGGGAAGAATGTTTTGGCGTTTTACCCAGATCAGCTGACTCCAAGGGATATTGATACGTTTGTGGAAAACGAGTGCAACATGGAAATTGACCCAACTAGGAGGATTTTGCACTTTGATTTAAAATCAGAGGAGCTTAACAGCACGCAACATTATGAGCTCCCTTGCATGGATGCCAGAATCGACAATATGGTTGTTGCTGTGGAAATCGTAGAATCGAAGCCGTATAAACGCAAAAAATAGCAGCAAAAAGGGAGAGCCGAAGCCCTCCCCCTCTGCAAAGAAATCTATGACAATATTAGTTTATCAGAAAACCATCTTTGCATCAAGGGGGAGGCAAAAGGCTATGGGATTAACGGAACAGGAAATCATTAGACTTGCAGCAGAACAGGCGGCAAAAGTGACAATGGAAACCCTAGAGGGGCAGAGAAAAAAAGCGAAGAAGGAAAGGAGGGATTGGAGGTTAAGGAATACAAGATTGCTCCTGGACCACCTCCAGCGCTTTCGAGACCATGCAACTCAGTCGGTATTTGATGTGCGAAAGGTTTTGGAATCCGCACAGAACGACCCGCAGGGAGTCTATTCACAGCAGCTTTCCGGCAGACAAGATGTTTACTTAGAAGGGCTGGCTATCTCCGCGGGAAGGACTGAGGCGCTTGTCCAACAAACAGAATCAATGCTGGAACTGTACAGAATACAGTGCGAAAAAGGGAACGCAGAAAAACAACGAAGATTCCGGGTGCTGAAAGCCTATGCCTTGGAAGGGAAGGATTATCAGCTGATTGCAGAAAAGGAATCGATTTCCAAAAGTACAGTTTTCCGGGATATTGACCTTGCAACAGAGGAGCTGTCCGTGATGCTTTTTGGAGCAGACATTTTTTATGACATAGATGCTACCGACGATGGGAAAAAGTTGGGAACAAAGCAAGAAAAAGATGTGGTATAATAGCTATACTGCCAAACTTAATATTAAACCCAGGGGAAAAGCCGCGCTGTAACAGGTGCGGTTTTTTCATGGTTTGTAATTGCCGTATAAAAAGGCATTTCCTTGACAAAATAATATTGTGTACGCTATAATGTACATATAAGGAGGTGGCTTTTATGACAAATACAAATGCAACCAATTTCCGAAAAAATATTTTTGAGTATTTGAATCAGGCGGTGGAATACAATGACGTTATCAATATCACCACCAAAAACGGAAATGCTGTGGTTTTAAGCGAATCGGATTACAACAGCCTTTTGGAAACGGTTTATCTGATGAGCCATCCGGCAACCCGAGATACCATTCTGGAGGGCATGGAGGAAGAGCTGGAGGATTGTGTCCCGTTGGATGAGGTGGATTGGTAATGTACAAAATCTTCTTTACCAAAGCTGCTTTAAAACAGTTGCCGAATTTGAAAGCGGCAAAATTGGATTCAAAAGCAAAATCACTCATTGAAATTTTAAAGGTGAATCCCTATCAGAATCCGCCACCGTATGAAAAGCTGGTCGGAGATTTGAAAACTGCGTATTCCAGACGAATCAATGTACAGCACCGATTGGTATATCAGGTGTTGGAGGAGGAGCAGGCAGTTAAAATTCTAAGTCTTTGGACTCACTACGAGTTTTAAAAAGAAAATTACAATCAAGCAAAGAGGACTGTATCGTTTTGATACGGTCCTTTTGCTGTAAAAGATGTAAAAAATATAAAAAACCTCTTGACTTTTTGTCACGCAATAACTATAATATAGGTGTGACAAAAAGTGAGGTGATACGATGTCACCACGAACAGGAAGACCAAAAGCAGAAAAACCGAAAGAGATTCGATACAGTATTCGTTTAGATATGGAAACGGAAGAACGCTTGAAAGAATACTGCGAAAAAAACGGAATCACAAAAGGCGAAGCAATTCGCCGCGGAATAGACCTGCTTTTGAGTAAAAAGAAATAGGACTTTGGTGCCCGACCGTAGGAAAGTCGCACCAAAGCCCTATGCAGACAAGGAAACCCTTATCTGAAATCTATTTTACATCAGATAAGGCTTCTTTGTCAAACGCAAAATTGACAGGAAGTCTTTTTATTTATGAGAGAAAAGACATTTGAGGAATATCAGAGGGAACATCGTTCGGATTTCGAGGGAAAAAGCCGAGAAGAACTGATTGCCATGTTGATAAGAGAAGCGTCTGTATTAACAGATGACGAGCTTGATGAGGTATTGACGTATGCAAAGGGTATGTTTGAGGTCACAGAGAAAGTGGGGTAAAATAGATGAATGAGCTGATTCAAGTCAATTATGACAACGACAGACCGACCGTATTAGCAAGAGATTTACATGAATTTTTGGAGGTTCAAACCCCTTACCACAAATGGTTTCCGAGAATGTGTGAATACGGTTTTTCGGAAAATATCGACTATATGATGATGGACAAAAATGTCCTTCGTTCCGATGGGACGAAAATGCCGCAAATACAGCACGACGCCCAGCTCACCATTGAGATGGCAAAAGAAATCTGTATGCTGCAACGCAACGAGCGCGGCAAACAGGCGCGGCAGTATTTCATTCAGCTGGAAAAGGACTGGAACAGCCCGGAACTGGTGATGGCAAGGGCACTGAAGATGGCAAACAGCCGAATCGGCAGCTTGGAGGAGAGAACCATTCATCTGGAGCAAAAGATAGAACAGGACAAACCGAAAGTGCTGTTTGCCGATGCAGTGAGTACATCTCAAAACACGATTCTGATTGGTGATTTGGCAAAGGTTTTGCGGCAGAACGGCGTAGAAATGGGACAAACCAGATTATTCCAATGGTTGAGGGAAAACGGGTATCTGATTAAACAGAAAGGCAGTGCCTACAATATGCCGACCCAGAAGTCGATGGAACTGGGACTGTTTAAAATCAAAGAAACTTGCATTACGCATAGCGACGGACATACCAGTGTGAATCGCACTCCAAAAGTGACAGGAAAAGGTCAGATTTATCTGGTAAACAAGATTTTGAAAAAACAATACAAACAAACTAAGATAGCAGAATAATTTTTGAAATGGACTACTTCAAAACGGTAGTCCATTTTTTATGCACTAATTTTAAAATACAGGTTCCAATCGGGACAGACAGAGAGGTGGTGAGAGGTGCCCAGACCGAGAAGTCCGAACAGAGACAAGGCGTTTGAGCTGTGGAAAGAATCGGGGAAAAACCGCACGCTCAAAGAGATTGCGCAGGAATTGGGCGTATCGGAAAGTCAGGTCAGAAAGTGGAAAAATCTGGATAAATGGGACGAAGCGCAGGCGTTACCAAACGTTACCAAATCAATCGGTAACGCGGCAGAATCGAAAGGTAACGTTACCATTGAGGAAAAAACGCCGAAACGAAAACGGGGAGGGCAGAAAGGAAACCAAAACCGCTATGTTCACGGGCTGTATGCAAACCCGACGATGGACATGATTCCGCAGGAAGAATTGAATCGTCTGTCGCAGATGAATTTTGACAATCCGGCAGAACTGCTCATTGACGAAATCATGCTGCTGACAGTCAGAGAGCGCCAGCTGATGGAATCCATTCAAAAATATCAGGACCAGAAAAACGGGCTGTCGCTGGACGGGGTAACGCGCAGAACGGTAGAAAGCGAAGGCGTTAAGGGCAGTCGCTCAAAACAGGTGGAAACAACGACAAGAACGCGAGATGTCTTTGACGTCATTCAGAAGCTTCAGGCGGAGCTTACCAAAGTACAGAAGGAAAAACGGCAATATTTGAGTGAACTTCGAATCCTGAGAGCGCAAAAAGCGCAGATGCCAAAGGAAGAAAATACCCATGAACGGGTATTGCAGGAAATCAGCAGTGAGGAGCTGCGGCAGTTTATAGAAGGGGAATGGTAGCGGTGACAAAAGAGCAAAGACAAGTGCTGATGGAAGAAGCTCGGCGAGAGCTAGCCAGAAGAACAATGGGGGATTTTGTGCTGTATGTCGATGATAACTACCAGATGAATTGGCATCATCGTCTCCTATGCGATTATCTGGATAAGCTGGCGCGCAAAGAGATCCGCCGCCTGATGGTGTTTATGCCTCCCCGGCATGGCAAAAGCGAGTTGGTAAGTCGTAAGTTTCCGGCATACCTTCTGGGGCGCAACCCGGATACCTCTATCATTTCCTGCTCCTATTCTGCCGACCTTGCCAGCCGCATGAACCGAGATGTGCAAAGGCTGATTGACAGCGAAAAGTATGCGGAGCTTTTTCCTCAAAGTCATTTGTTTGGAAAAAATATCCGTAGTACGGCAAAGGGAAGCTTTTTGAGGAACAGTGATATTTTTGAAATTGTGAATCATCGAGGAACCTACCGTTCCGCAGGCGTCGGAGGCGGTATCACCGGCATGGGCGGCGAGTATATCATCATCGACGACCCGGTGAAAAACCGTGAGGACGCAGACAGCGCAACGATACGGGAAAAAATATACGATTGGTACACCTCCACACTTTACACTCGTCTGGAAAAGGACGGGTGTATTTTATTGACCTTAACCCGATGGCACGAGGATGATTTGGCAGGAAAGCTGCTGAAAGCGGCAGGGGAAGGCGCGGACCAATGGACAGTGCTGGAATTGCCGGCAGTGTGCGAATATCCCGCAAAGCCGTATGATGTGCGGCAGGAAGGGGAAGCACTCTGGAAGTGGAAATACGATGAGGAAGCCCTCGAAAAGATGAAGGTGACAGTCGGCAGCCGAGACTGGGCGGCGCTGTATCAGCAGCACCCAACACCGGGCGAAGGTGGAACCTTTAAGCGCGAGTGGTGGAATTACTACAAAGTCCTACCGGATGGGCTTTATGATTTTGTTCAATCATGGGACTGCACCTTCAAGGATGCTCAATCCTCTGACTATGTTGTAGGGCAGGTTTGGGCGAGAAAGGGAAGCAGCCGCTACTTGCTCGACCAGGTGCGTGGACGCATGAGTTTTACCGAGACTTTGCGTGCTATCCGCTCCCTCTCTGCCAAGTGGCCGCAGGCAATCCGCAAGCTCGTGGAGGATAAGGCAAACGGCACAGCAGTGATTGATGTGCTGCGCAAAGAAATTCCGGGTCTGATTCCGGTGGAACCGGAGGGCGGCAAGATTGTCCGCGCCAATGCTGTAACGGCAGTAGCGGAGGCAGGAAACATTTACCTGCCAGACCCGTCTATTGCCCCGTGGGTGCATGATTTCGTTGAGGAACACGCAGTATTCCCGAACGGTGCAAATGACGACCAGGTGGACGCACAGACGCAGGCGAACACCTATTACAATTCTTCCTCCTTTAGTCTGGAAGGATTGATTTAAAAGGGAGGGAAATAATTGGAATACAGAGCAGACGGGTTTTCTGATGTTATGCGGCTGTATCAGTCGCAGACAGCGCAGACGGGGGAAATGTGGATACCCGACTATGACCTTGCTGAGAAGTACCAAAACAATGGACTGTTCAGCAAGATTATTGACCGACCGGCAGAAGAAGCACTGAAACATGGTATGGAATATAATGTTTCGGATGCGGACTTGAGGGAATTTTTAGACGACGCACTTGACCGGCTGGACTGGGAGGAAAAGGCTGTAACGGCAATCCGCTGGGCGAGGCTGTTCGGCGGCTCCATCATCGTTATGCTTCTGGACGATGGCGGCGGACTGGAAGAGCCGGTGAACTGGCAGGACGTCCGATCAGTGGAGGAGCTGCGAGTATATGAGCGGGCAATCGTTCAGCCAGACCCAGACACCTACCGGACTGGGAAAGCAGAATATTTCGATGTATCCAGCACCTACGGCGGCACTTTCCGAGTGCATCGCAGCAGGTGCTTAGTTTTTAAAAACGGCAGTTTGCCGGAGTACGGGGCAGCACAGCAGTATTATTACTGGGGATTGCCGGAGTATATTCG
>OFPS01001226.1_pt1 | contig 19570 bp, 6 predicted proteins | sample 1542111 | NCBI WGS metagenome assembly OFPS01 (sample SAMN04209233, study PRJEB22552) | human gut metagenome | biome: gut; material: feces | host: Homo sapiens | place: USA: Oklahoma | reverse complement strand
CAATGCTTGCTACTTCTAATGTGCCGGTATGGGCTGCTGAGTTCAGCGATGGTAGTGAAGCATCAGTTGCTACAGAAGCTCCAGCTGCTGAAACATTCTCTGATGATGTTGCTGAAGCTCCGGTTGTAGAAGATACCACTGAAGCAGATACAACAGATGCTGCTACAGTTACCGAAGCAGGAGATTTGATTCTTGATGATGTTACAATTACCAAAAGTGCAACTTTTGGTGCTAATGAAAAGGTTGCTGTATCAGGTATAATTAAATATAAAGATGGCAGCGATGTAAAAGAATTAAAAGATTATTACTTTGGATGGAGAGTTAAAGGAACAACAAATGCTATATTCACAGACCGTGTAGCAAAAGATAACACTACAGACAAAATGTCCTTTATTCCAGATTTTGCTGATGCATCCAGTTGGACAGCATCACAGGCTCGCCATATTGACTGGAGTGAATATGCTGGAAAAACACTGGAGCTGTATGTATACAATAATGAAAATCCAGATGACATCAATATTGCACCAACTGTTATTGGAGAAACAACTATTAATAAATGCGCTATTGAAGGTACACTCAACTTAAATAAAACAAGCAATGATCTTGAGTATAATGGAAAAGATTTCTATTATACAGATAATACTGCAGATGGAAGTGATAATGCTGTAAAATTAGTCAATTCAGGAGCAGCTCTCACAGTTAAAAAAGGTGATACTGTACCAGGAGTTTTAGGAAGTACATGGACTGCTGCAACTGTATTAAAATATTTTGATGTAGCTGCAACAAAAACTGCTAAAAATGCTAATGAAAAATTAACAGTAACTGCAACTGCTAAAGCAGATTCTCCATATACTGGCACAATATCTGCTGATGTTCTTACTGTGCAGAAACGTGATTTTGATGCAAATGAATTTGAATTAAGCGTTGCAGATGGTCTTTCTTATCAGTATACAGGAGATATTATTACCCTTCCTACTGACAAGGTAACATTCAAAGAAAAAGATGACGTTTTATCAGGTGCAGATTTATCTGCTGCTGTGAAAAAAGCTGTAACTACAGATAAAGCAACTGGTATGAAGACTGTTGAAGTTACTTTAGATGCAGATAAATTACCTAACTTTAACCTGACTGATTCAGATAAAACTCAGATTACAACTAAAGCAAATGTAGAAATTACCAAACGCGATTTAAGCGCTGATTCAACATCTATTACATTAAGATATGGTCGTGTACCGAAGGGAACAACCGTAGGTCAGTTTGCCAACGCTAATCTGGTATTTAAAGATAAATCGGGAACAGAGTTAAAACTTACAAATAATTCCGATTATAATCTCATTATTAAAGATCCAGACAATCAGACTGTAACAAATACACAATCCTTTGATAGAGTTGGTACCTATACTGTTACTGTTTTTGCTAATGAACAGTCCAATCCAACTTGCAAGAACGGTCAGATTCTGGAAGTAAGAGTGGCAAGCAACGTAATTGCTACAGCTTCTTTCACAAATACATATGCTCCATATTATACAGGAACAGAACTTAAACCTACCAAAGAAGAGCTTGGAAAACTTGTAATTTCTAATGTAAACCTTGCAGTTGGTTCTGAAACCTTAAAAGATGACGAATGGGAAATTACAGGATATTCAAATAATGTTGAAGCTTCCAAATATGACAAAAATGGTGACATTACAACCTACGGATATGTCGAAATTAAAGTAAAAGGTGATTCTTCCTACGCAGGTCAGACTTATAAAGTTCCATTTGAAATTAAGCCATTAATTGTATCTGCTGATTCTGTGACTGTACCAAAAACAGTTACATACAATAAAGGAAATGGTCCGGCAAGTGATTACAAAGTTCAGTTAGTTGTAACAGCAAAAGATAGAACCGGAAAAATCGTTAAAGGCTTAAGTGCGGATGATTATTCTATAAAATATGAATATGAAGATGGTTATAGCGATGTTCCTAAAAACAACGTCGGTCAGAACGAACTTCATGATTTTATTAAAGCTACTATTACTATTAAAAATCCTAACTTTGCCGGTGATAAGGGTGCTAATACAGTAGTTGAAATGCCTCAAACAACTAGCGCTGATAAATGGACAGAGATTGTTGAAAAAGCAGTTACAAATGATATGATCAAGATCAATCCATCCAGCTATGTATATACCGGCGGTAATATCACCCCTACATATACAGTACTCGATGGAGCAATTGCTCTGTATGATAAAGCTGATTATGGTGATAAAGGTGAATACGAGCAGGTAAGCATCACAAATAATAAAGAAGTCGGAACTGGTACAGTAACTGTAAAAGGTGTTACAGGAAAATATTCCGGAACTGCATCTGCTAACTTTACAATCACACCTGCAAATACATCTGATGTAAAAGTTACATTTTATAAAGATGATGAATGCCAGTACACTGGAAGACAGGTTAGACCGCGTACATTCAAAGCTACATTAAATGGCAATGATGTCACCAACCAGTTTGAGATTGTAAGCTACGGTGAAAATGTTTCCGGAAAAGGAACTGTTGTATTAAAACCGGTTGATGGAAATAAGAATTTCACAGGTTCCAACATTACAGTAGACTTTAACATCATCAAAGAATATGTAAACGCAGACTTAAATGTATTTAATTCCAATGGTGTAAATGTTACTGTAGCTAATTCAGTATCTAATGTAAAGGGCTATAAAGTAACTGATGAAAAAGCAATAAACTATTCCGGAGATTCCTTTGACTTTGATGGAACCGCTAAGACATTTGCAAGTGAAGTACTGAAAAATATTTCCAAGACAGATGCCAATGGTAGCACAACAGCAGTTTCAAAAGCAAAAGAGTCTGATTTCGAAATTAAATATGTAGATAATATTTCTGGTAAAAATACAGGAATGAAAGACAGCAGTAATAATAGTTATAATATTGCATATGTATATGTTGTTGCAAAAGATGGTACTGGTTATACAGGAACAAAGTCTTTCACAACAGCTGATGGAACAACCATTAAAGGTGTTGTTGATTATGTAGCATTTGCCATTAAGAATGTAAAATTCGTAAAGCAGAACGTCTATGTTCAGAATGCAACTTATGCAGGAGGACTTCCGGTTAAGCCAAGCGTACTCGTTCAGATTAACGGAAATACTCTTGTTGAAGGTAAAGATTATACCCTTACCTTAAAGGCAAATGGTCATAATGATCCAAGTGGTGTTAATTTTGTAAATGTTACAGACGGTAAAGTTTACAAAGTAGAAGTTACCGGTATCAATGGATATACTGGTTCTTCAGAAACTGATCTCGCATGGGGCATTGACAAGAAAGATATCAAAGACTGCGATGTTAAGGTTACAAATGGTGTCGTAACTGTCATGAACGGATATATTCCTGTTCCAACCACAGAATATACATCTAAGAACAACGGAGACGGAACCTACACAGTAACAGCTAACAGCACTTCTAAAAACTACACAGGTTCTAAGTCTGTTAAAGCTGATGGAAAAGCCGCAGACGAAAAACCAGATGCTCCAATGATCAGCAGCGTTAAAGTTGTTGGAAACAAAGCAACAGCAATCCTTTCCGGTGATTCCGAAGGTGCTGCAGGTTATGACTATGTAATCTCTACAGATCGTGACTGCATCACAAACAAAGACTACGATTCCGTAAACAAGAACCAGGTTCAGACTTCTACTACATTCAAATATGTACAGCAGGGAACCTACTATGCATACTGCCACGCTTGGAAACGTGACGCAAACGGTAAGAAAGTATTCAGCGACTGGTCTAATGCATATCCATTCGTTGTATCCGCAATCACACCGGACGCTCCAGTTATCACAAACGTAACAGTAAGCGGATCTACTATTAAAGTAACATACAAAGCAGCTGCAAATGCAACTGGTTACGACGTAGTACTTGGAACAGATTCCAAGAAAGAAAACGGTGAGACACGTCCATACCACTATGGCGATCACAAAGTACTGAACCTCAAAGAAGGTACAGTAACAGCAACATTCAAGAACGTACCAAAGGGAACATGGGTAGTTGGAATGCATGCATTCAACAGAACATCCGAAGACGGAAAGAAAGTCTTCAGCCCATGGTCAAACCTGAAAAAGGCTACTGTTAAATAATCCATTTGGGTAATTAATACAGATTCCTAAAAAGAAGGCTCCGGTCATTGCGACCGGAGTCTTTCTTTATCGGCAATTTTGCACGCTAAATCAACATAATCTGTCATGGACGCTGTGAAAGTTGTGTGCTATATTGAGTATATAGGAATGCTCCAGACAGCTGTTCCTGTCTGAATCGTTCAGTTAACACTAACATACACTTTTAGGAGGGAAAAAGAATGAAGAAAACAAGCAAAAAATTACTCTCTTTTTTACTGGCGTTTGGAATGATCATTGCCATGTTTGCAGTGACCTCTGCTACAGGTTGGGCGACAGATGAACATGTTCCTGCATCGGCAACATTGGTTGCCTATCCGAAGCCGGCAACAGAATCCCTGGCTTCCTTATCGTCCAAAGTTTCCGGACTAAAATCAAGTAATAAGGCAGTTGTCACTGTCAAACTGTCAGAATCCACCTACGGCACTTCACAGACATACTATACGATTCTGGCAGTCCCAAAGAAAGCCGGTACAGCTACTGTTTCTTTTAAATGTCAGGGTAAAACATATAAAATAAAGGTAACTGTTAAAAAATATGTAAATCCTGTTAAATCAGTAAAGATCGGCGCAACTACTGTTCCGGGTTCCAGATTTAAATCTTCTTCTGAAACAGGTCTCAGTTATGCAAAGTTTGCCGGAAAGAAAGTAAAAACAACGGTTACTCTTGCAAAAGGATGGAAGCTTGACAAACTGTACATATATAGTGGAAATAATCCTGCGAATGGCAGTATGAAACCTGCTATCGAATACCTGCAAAAAGGATGGATGCGCAGTGAATCCGTGGCAAACGGAAGCAAGATCCCGGTAGCGGGAGGCAAAGGTTTCAGGATCATGTTTACTGCAGTTAATTCTAAAACCGGTATCAAAGAACGTATAACTATCGAACTTAGATAAAGGGGAAAAGAGGGCTCTGACAGATGAAAAAGAAATTATTAGTTTTATTACTGGCTTCTTCCATGGTTTTAATGAATTTTGCTCCTGCATATGGTGCAGGTGATTTTACTGACTCGGATAATGTAACAGCTATAGAAAATCCAGGTTCATCTGATGTTGATGCGATTCCTGACATGGGTAATGCGATAAACGACGAGATGAGTTTTTCTCCTGAGGAATTCGATAACAGCGGAGAGTTCAATGACACTGAAGATGAATTTACTTCGGAACAGACAGATGATGATTTCTTTTCGGATGAAAAGGAAATGCCTTCTGTTCAGGAGGGGGACACGTTGGTTGCAAATGCAGGTCAGGGAATAACATCCGGTACTTCCATTTATTCCTCAAAATCTTCCTTTGGCCGGAGAAAGGCTCTTTCTCAGCTTCAGGGTATGGGCATTAACAGCGGTTCTTACAGCTGGAACTGGGCAAGTCCTGAATATACTTCTTATTATACAGATGAGGCAGGAAATCTTCACATTGTTGCCTGGAAAGATCAGACTTTATATGATGTTGTCTGCAATTCCAATCTTAATGTTACCAATGTAACAACAGTAAAGCTTCCGCTTCCATTATGGGGAGGATTCTACGCTGCACAAGACGGGAATTTTTATGTTGCAGTAGGGCAGAAGAATCTGAACGAAGACAACAGCATAACTGCTGTCCGGATCCTTAAATACAGCCGTGTCTGGAAACTGCTTGGTGCGACAGACATTGGCGGCGGATACACAAATATGTTTGAAGGAATCTACATTCCTTTTGACGCTGCTTCCCTGCGCATGACCCAGATCGGTTCTACTCTGATCGTACATACAGGACGGGAAATGTACGGGATGGAAGGGATACATCATCAGAGTAATATCACTTTTGTCATTAACACTCAGGATATGACACTTATTAATTCAGATATGCCTTATTGCAGCCATTCCTTTAACCAGTTTGTTGTAAATGACGGCTCTCATGTGTATTTTCTGGATCACGGGGATGCCTATTACAGAGGTCTGATCCTGTCTTCCTTCTCCGCATATTCCGGCGGATATATCGCTCAGGATCGTGCGGTAAATATCTTTCCTTTTATGGGGACTACAGGTGATAATTATACCGGATGCGAGGTAACCGGATTTTCTCTGGCAGGAAATAATCTGATTACAGTAGTCAAGTCTGTTCCCCATGGTTTTGCTGTGAATGGACAGACCGGATATGAGAGTCTTAACAAAAATATCTTTATGATAATCACAGATAAGAACAGTATGGCTTCCAGATTTATCTGGCTCACTCAGTATTCACCATCAGGAGCAGAAATAACTCTGACAGAACCAAAACTTATCCCTGTAGGAAATAATCAGTACGCAGTCCTTTTCTCAGAGGAAACCTCAGACCAGAGTATTCTGCATTATCTCCTTATGGATGCTTCCGGAAACGTAATATTATCCAAGTTATATAAGAATGTAACGATCCAGACGGATTCCCAGCCAATCTTATGGGGACGTAATATTGTATGGATATCCGGAAATTATGATAACGGCAACTATGACAGTTCCCGCACATACCTGTATGAAATCCCCGTAGTGACAACTCCACTTAATGGAATTGCTCTGAACCAGACAAATCTGACAATTGACGAAGGAAATACACAAAAACTCACACCTTCCTTTACACCATCTAACTCTGATGATGTAAAAGATGTGGTCTGGACAAGCAGTAATCCTGGGGTTGCGTCTGTCTCAGAGGATGGAACCATTCAGGGGAACGGTTATGGTCAGGCAGTAATCACTGCTTCTGCCGGAGATTTTCAGACCCAGTGTCAGGTGACGGTAAAGGTATCTGAGAACAACACACCACTGACAAAACCTGTGCTGAAACTTTCCCAGAAATCTGCAGATCAAATACATTTAACCTGGAAAAAGGTTCCGGGTGCCAAAGGATACCAGATTTACTGCAAGACAGATTCCCAGTCTTCTTATAAGCGGATAAAAACTCTGAAAACAGGAGCTGTCAGTTTCGATGCAGCTGTAGTACCGGGCGTAACCTATTCATTTAAAGTCCGTGCTTATGGAACCAACGCAAGTGGAAAAAACAAATATTCTAAATTTTCAGCGGTGAAATCAAGAAAAGCTGCTGTCCCGGCTCCATCTAAGGTTTCATGTAAAATGAGTAACGGTGGTACAGAGGTTTCCTGGAAAAAAGTAGCCGGTGCTTCCGGATATGTGATTTACCGCAATGGTTCCGCTGCCAAAACAGTGAAGTCCTCTGTCTCAACCTGGAAAGACACAAAAGCTTATGATTCCCAGACAGGCATGTACTGGGTTTATAATTATTATGTAAGAGCTTTTAAGACAGTAAACGGTAAGCGAATATACAGTAAGCCCACAAAAACGATAAATCTTTACTCGTAAATTATAAAACTACAAAAAGCACTATCACTTTGGTAAATAAAGTATAAAACAGGGCAGTCTCATCGGCAAAATTTTTGCCGGGAGGCTGCCCTGAGTATTTGTCTTATTTCACTTCTACTAATTCAATCTTGAAGTTAAGTTCTTTTCCAGCCATTTCGTGGTTTGCATCAAATGTGATATTTTTCTCATCTTTAGCTGTTACTTTAACAGGGAATGGCTGACCGAACTGGTTTGACAGGTATACCTGCTGGCCAACTGCCAGGTCTTCGGAACCTGGGAGCTGGGCGATTTCCATAGTGAAGATAGCGTTTGGATCTGCCATACCGTATGCTTCTTCTGGCATAAGGTGAACGTCTATGATCTGACCAACTTCCATATCAGCTACAGCTGCATCAAATCCTCTGATCATCTGGCCTGCACCGCAGATGAATTCCAGCGGTTCGCCACGGTCGTAAGAAGAATCAAACTGTGTTCCGTCATTGAAAGTTCCTCTGTAATGTGTGCGACAGGTTTTTCCTACATTGCGTCCTGTAAGCTGTGGCTGTGATCCGCCACATCCACCGCAGCCGCCACCGCAGCTGTCTCCACAGGAGTGTCCCTCCTCATGGCTGCCGCAGGAGTGACCTTCTTCATGATGGTGATGGTCGCAGTTAGCTCCGGAAGATACTAATTCGCCTTTTAAATAACTTTCAACTGCCTGGTCGGTATTTCCCTGGGCTCCGGCACATAATTCGATTCCTGCCTCTGTGAGAGCTGTCTGAGCACCACCGCCGATACCACCGCAGATCAGAACATTTACACCCTGCTCAGCAAGCAGACCTGCAAGTGCACCATGTCCTGTACCGTTAGAACCGATCACTTCACTGGAAACTACTTTGTTGTCTTCCACTTCATAAACTTTAAAAGACTCTGTTTTTCCAAAATGCTGAAAAATCTCTCCATTATCGTATGTTACTGCAATTTTCATTTGAAAAATCCTCCAAATTATTTTTTATACCCATTCAGTCCAGTATAAACTGTCTGTGCTACAAAAGCAAGGCTATTTGATCAGGTAATTCTCAATTCCATTTGCAATTCCCCGTACCATTTTTTTCTGATAAGAACTCTGCTGCATACGGCGGTCTTCGGAAGGATTACTCATATATCCCATCTCGATAATCGTTGTTGGAACTTTGCTCCAGTTATTTCCGGTCATAGAGTCTGTTTCCCAGACGTATTCTTTTCTGCATCTTGTAGCTGCCACATATGCATTGAGTACAGCCTCAGAAAGAGCCTTGTTTTTTCTGTACATAGATGAAATATAAGGACTGTTTCTGGTTGTACAGATAGTCAGTGCTCCACTGATAGAAGAATTATCACTTCCATTGGCATGGATACGGATATACGCATCTGCGTTTGCCTTATTTGCCACTTTTGCGCGGTCAATACAGCTGAGAGCTACTTTACTGTTGGTTCTGGTCATTATTACCTTGAACCCTCTTTTCTGAAGAAGGGTTCGTAGCTGAAGACCAATACTCAGGTTGAGCTTATATTCTTCAACACCTGTAGCAACACCCTGGGTTCCGGAAGTATCTTTCTCTTTCATCTGGCCGGAACCAGGTCCAAGAGGCTCATAACCACCGGCAACGACAGCAGAATGCCCCGGATCCAGTACAACAACAGGAGTCCAGACACCTTTACTGTTGATCTTTCGTCCATTTACAGTCTGATTGATACGCATTCTTCCGGTCTGTTTACCAAAATATCTGAAACGATTATGAATGCGATGCCACCCTGTAAGCATAGCACCGTCTGTGGCAAAACAGTAATAATACTTTCCGATTTTGTACAGGTCTGTCAGCTTTTTGCCATTCTTATAATAGTATTTTTTTCCACCGTAGGTTTTCCATCCGGTGAAAGTACTGCTGACAGATGCTGCCTGGACATCTGTAAAATCTACAGCAGGCAAAGCTGTGACTAAGAGAAGAATACACAAGAGCCAGATAAAACATGATTTCCTTTTCTTCATACATGACTTCCTTTCATTAGAGATGTTTTAAGTAAGGGTTCTGTATGTTGATTATATCATGTAATTGTCTGGGAGTGTGGCAAAAAGTTCCTAAAAAGAAAGACTCCGGTCGCAATGACCGGAGCTTTCTTTTTAGGAATCTGTATTAATTACCCAAATGGATTATTTCACTTTAGCTGTTTCAAGATTGGACCATGGGCTGAATACTTTCTTGTTATCGATGGATGTTCTGTTGAATGCATGCATTCCAACTGTCCATGTTCCCTTTGGTACGTTCTTGAATGTAGCTGTTACTGTACCTTCTTTGAGGTTCAGTTTCTTGTGATCGCCATAATTGTATGGACGTAACTCGCCGTTGTCTTTCTTGGAGGATGTTCCAAGAACTACATCATATCCTGTTGCGTTAGCAGCCGGACGATAAGTTACTTTAATAGTAGATCCACTTACTTTTACGTCTGTGATCACTGGAGCATCCGGTGTAGTTGCAGTTACGGAGAACTGGAATCCGTTGGACCATTCGCCGAATACTTTTTTACCGTTTGCATCACGTGTCCATGCGTGGCAGTATGCGTAGTATGTTCCTTTATCTACATATTTGAATGTTGTAGTTGTCTTAGCCTGGTTCTTGTTTACAGCTGCATAGTCTTTGTTTGTAATGCAGTCTTTATCTGTAGAGATTACATAGTCATAACCGGAAGCACCTTCTACATCATCAGAAAGGATAACAGTTGCTTTATTGCCAACAACTTTTACATTGCTGATCATCGGAGAACCGACTTTTCTTCCGCCGATCTCAACATTAACAGAGCCTGTGTAGTTCTTTCCACCGTCAACTACAGATACAGTAGCTGTTCCGTCACCGTTGTCTTTAACAGTGAAGTTTTCTTTTGTTTCAAGAACATTGCCGTTCATAACTGTAAGCTTCAGGTTCTTGTCTACAGATACGGAGCAGTCTTTGAGGTCTTTCTTCTCAATAATGAAAGTAAGTTTCTTGCCGTCTGTCTTAGCGTTTACAAGGCTGCCTTTGTACTGACCGATACCTTTTACAGTTACTTCAATTGGAGTAGTTGTAGCATTTACGTTTTCTTTATCAAATACTAATTCGTAGTCTTTTCCTTCTGTCAGGACTGTACCTGTCTTAGAGTCTTTTACTACAGAACCTGGTTTAACAGCTACCCCGCCAGCGTAAGTTGCGTTTGTGATAGTAACGTTCTTAGCTGCGAATCTGCGACCTTCAATCTGGAAGGAAGCCCAGGAAGCTTTCACTACATTGTCCAGAAGAACTTCATATGTTCCCGGAGTCTCTTTATTTGCTTTTTCTACGGATTCAGTTGTTTCAACTGTTACTTGACCGGATTTGGATTTTACAATGGAGTATTCTCCACCATAATTACCTGTACCAACAACGCATACAAATGCAGGAGCATCTGTGGTAGTTTTTTCTACATTGTTTGCATATGCAAGTTTATATGTGAAGTCATTAGTTCTAATCTCAGGTTTGGTTGCTTCACTGCCTGCTTGCTTATAATCAATGTTGTCTGCAACAAGAGATGCATTTGCAAAGATTGTCTCATTTCCAGTCCACTCGAAATCTGTTTCATTAGCTGCAATTACATTACTATTGCTTCTTGTAATAATCTTTCCATCATCATTTACAACCTTGATGGACCAAGGATAAGTAATAGTACCAGCATTGGTAACTGATTTATTTTCCAGTGTACGGCGTTTAATATCGAATGTAGCTGTTACACTGCTTCCGTCAAAGTTCTTGGCAGCAGATTTCTTTGGTGTCAATGTAACTGTTCCGGCATCTTTTCCTGCTTCAACGTTCTGACCATAAGCGATATCAAACAGATCACTAATCACATTAGAGCCTAATTTAACCTGTGCAGTTGCAACAGTTTCAGCAATTGCTTCATTCTTATTAGTAGTTGTCGGATCGTCTTTCTGTGCAATCACTGGTTTCTTGCGTGTTGTATCATAAACCTGATCGCAGTCTTTCTTGATCTCGAATTTTACATCAGAAAGTTTAGCTGGTGTAATGGTTGCAGAAAGTTTTTTACTTCCCTGATATTTGCTATGGTCAAGCATAGTTACAACAACTTCAGCAGTACCAACATTGATACCATTGTTTACTTTTACAGTGTAATCTTTGCCAGCTTCAAAAGCTTTTCCGTTAAGTTTGACACTTACTTTCGGCTCGATTGTAGTCCCTGTAAATGTATAACTTGTCTGGTCAAGAGTGATATCCAAGTCTTCGATGGATTTGTCGATGATTGGAATGTATAAGGTGATTGTTCCATTATCTGTTCCACTTGAAGGTGCAGCTGTATTAAACGTAACACCACTCTTATTAGCACCACCTAATTCACCTGTTGATGAAGTAGATGGAGTAACAAAATTACCATCCTTTTTAAGCGTTATAACTGCTTTGATATAATGTCCAACAGCATTTTTCTTATCACCTGAAGCAAAAGCAGTGCCGTTAGTATCTTTTGCAAAACTGTATTCTACTTTATAATCATTCGAAGAAGCTTCTGAAGTAATTTTTTTATTTCCAGTTTCACCATTTGTACCTGTTACTTTAAGACCAATAGCAGCAGCATAATCTGACGCATCGGTAGCATCTTCATTAAATGAAACCCCTTTAGAGTTTTCATTTGCATTTGTTGTAACTGTTGATGATGATGTATTCGTTGGCTCTACTTTTGAAGCATTGATTTTAAAGTAAAAATCTTTGCTGCATCCATCATAATCTCCGCCAACTGCATATACTGTTAATACTGCAATTTTTTCATCAGAGGTATTGTTATCTACTGATTGTGGTGTTGCATTAACATTGTTGCTGTATCTTACATGGAAATGGCTCTGGTCACTTGCTGTAGTTGCAGTAGCAGTTCCTGTAGGATCAAACCATCCCAGTAAAGCTTCAGCATTATTATTATCAAACAAGTCTGTTGATTTAAATTCAACAGCTTTTCCATTATTGTAATTCAGGCCTTTGTTTAAAGAAGTTATTTGAGTCTTATCAGTGGTAACATACTTACTCGCATCGTTAGCCTTGAATCCAGCTCCAGCAGCGAAAACTTTTGTTTTTACAATAAGGTCAGCACTTGTACTTCCAGTGACTTTAGTTTTGTCTTTTCCTGTTACAATGATATGTCCAGTATATGTACCAGGAGTATCGTATTTAGCATTATTTAATGAAACATCAACAACACTGGATAAATTTATCTTTTTACCATCTTTAGTAAATACTAAATCGTTTGCGCTTACGGTTGTTGTGCCAACCATCACAGGAGTTTTTAAAGTTGCTTTAATTTTTGATAAATCCAATGCCTCAACTTTTACAGTATTTGTATTTCCGTCATACTGATCAGTAGCTGTTACATCAAAATCAGCTTCTGGATCTACTTTAAAATTAGAGGAAGTATTAATTTTAGCTGCATCAAAGTAGACTTTAAACTGAACGTCATTTTTTATTGCATCAGCAGGAACAACAACTTTCTTTACAAAATCATTTAATGAAATGTCAGATGCTTTACCTGTTTTAGAATCTTTAAGATATACATTTACCTCTGATTTATCAACTTCTAATTCTCCACCTGCATATTGGAATTTTTTATCAGGATTTTTGGCAATAACAATGATATCTGTATCTTTTACAGATGCTAAATCTAATTTATTGATTTTGAATGTTGCATTCAATGTACCAGTATAGCATTTGGCATCTGTTCCATTGTATGTACCTGTAGCAGTTACGATAGAATTTGCATCTTTTAAACCATTTGTACCATCATAGCTCCAGTTATATTTTGCAGAGTCCTTAAGATCAGCTGCATATGTTGTAGACCATGTTCCCTGATTGACTGTAACAGTAGGTTTTTGATCAGCGCCATTATAATTCTGATTATTGATAGAAGCTGTAACTCCAGTGTCATTAATATCTACTGGTTTAATAGTTCCCAGTGGAATATCAGCTACTTTTTCACCAGTAGTTGCTTCTACAAGAATTAAAGATAATGTTTCGCCTACATGAGTTTTTAATGTATCAGCATTTGGCAATTTACTAGCTAAATCAGTTGCTAATATACCAGTTGCTAAGGTATCAGTTGGAGTTTCCCAAGCACCACCATATGACCAAGTATATTTAAGCGAATTTGCTGTATATGTATCACCATTTGCCTTTGTGATTGATGAAGTACCAAATACATTAGAAGCAGTAAATTGAGCAACCCCAAGTTCTACTTTGCCAGCCCAGGTTGGATTGATTGCTTTTTTGTTTACATCAATATTAAACTTATAATCGCTCTGAGCGGTTGCAACAATTGCATTTTCTTCATTATCTGCAACCGGAGTTTCATCATCTGTAAAAGCTTCTGCTGCTGTATCAGCGGCATTATCTTCAACAACCGGAGCTTCAGTTTCAACAGAAACATCGCTACCATCGCTGAACTCAGCAGCCCATACCGGCACATTAGAAGTAGCAAGCATTGCAACAACAAGTGACATACTTAATGTCTTTTTTGCCATGCCCTTCTTTGTGTTTTTAATCTTTGTCATGATTATAGTTCCCCTTTGGGTGGTGGACAGATTGATTTTGTGGAAAAAAATTGTTTTGAGCAGAGCAATATAGAAATAAAAGTTAAAATGAAATGATTTATAACTGTATTATTTACGCATAATATTTATTATTTCACAATTATACAATTGCGTTGGCTGTTGATCGGCGGAATTATATTTGATGATTATATAAATCGTTGCATTCTATATGAAACGAAAAAAGAAATCGTTGCATTTCGATTGGAACGATTTTATACTATAAATTACAAATCAATATTGGGTTTCAAAGGGTTGAAAATGTGGAGGAAAATGTATCATGAGGGAAAGTAGAACATTGGAATATAAGGAAAATCTGTCATCTAACACGTTTCTGAAAACGATCAGTGCCTATGCTAATTATGGCGAAGGAAAGATTATATTTGGAATCAATGATCAGGGGAACGTCATCGGCATAACAGATCCAGTGAACGGATGTCTGAATCTGGAGAATAAGATCAATGACAGTCTCAGTCCTGTGCCGGAGTTCCGTCTGGAGATACAGGAGAATACGATTGTGCTTACTGTTTATGAAGGCAGGTATAAGCCTTATCTCTATAAAGGTAAAGCTTATAAAAGAAATGATTCTTCTACAGTTGAAGTGGATCGTCTGGAATATAACCGGTTGATCCTGGAGGGCTGTAATCAGACTTTTGAGGAGATCGCTTCATTCAATCAGCAGCTTACTTTTTCTAAATTGGAAACAGAATTTACCCGGGTAATGGGCATTGAGAAGATCAATAAAGATATTTTAAAAACTCTTGAACTGTATTCTGATCAGAGTGGATTCAATAATGCAGCTGCACTTCTTGCTGATGATAATCAGTTTACGGGAATAGATATCATACGTTTTGGTGATACCATAGATGAGATCATGGACAGGGAATCATTGGAAAATATTTCCATACTTTCTCAGTTGGAAAAAACACTTCAGATGTTCCGAAAGTATTATCAGTATGAAAAAATAGAGGGAGCCGAAAGGAAATGTATTGACAAAATCCCGGAAAAAGCCTTCAGGGAAGCAATAGCCAATGCTCTGATCCATCGAATGTGGGATATCCCGGCATCTATAAAAGTCAGTATGTATGCGGACAGGATTGAGATCAGTTCTCCGGGAGGGCTTCCTGCCGGAATCAGCGAAGAGGAATACCTGAATGGTCAGATATCCATACTCAGAAATCCTATTATCGGAAATGTGTTCTTCCGGCTGAAATATATTGAGAAATTTGGAACCGGAATCATGAGGATCAATCATGCTTACAGGAACGCACTGATAAAACCATCGTATCAGTGTTTTTCTAATTCTATCAAAGTAATTCTTCCTGTTATAAGGGAAAACTATGACCTGAACGAAGCCGAACAGATACTGGTCAACATCCTTAAGGGAAAAGAAAAAATGTCAAGATCAGAAATTGAGAAAGCAGCAGAAATGGAAAAGAGTAAAGCAGTACGTACTCTGAACAGCCTGATTGAAAAGAAAATCCTGAAAAAAACAGGTGCAGGCAGGGGAGTCAGATACACCTTGAAATAGCAGAAAGCAATATAAGGATAAGATTCTGTTAGAATATATGGTATAGGTTTATTAAAAAGAAAGACTCCGATCGCAATGACCGGAGCCTTCTTTTTAGGAATCTGTATTAATTACCCAAATGGATTATTTAACAGTAGCCTTTTTCAGGTTTGACCATGGGCTGAAGACTTTCTTTCCGTCTTCGGATGTTCTGTTGAATGCATGCATTCCAACTACCCATGTTCCCTTTGGTACATTCTTGAATGTTGCTGTTACTGTACCTTCTTTGAGGTTCAGTTTCTTGTGATTGCCATACTGGTATGGACGTGTCTCACCGTTTTCTTTCTTGGATCCAGTTCCAAGTACTACATCGTAACCAGTTGCGTTTGCAGCAGCTTTGTATGTTACTTTGATAGTAGATCCGCTTACTTTAACGTTTGTGATAACCGGAGCATCTGGTGTGATTGCTGTTACAGAGAATGGATAAGCATTGGACCATTCACCAAATACTTTCTTACCGTTCTCATCACGTGTCCAAGCGTGGCAGTATGCATAGTACATACCCTGATCTACATATTTGAATGTAGTAGAAGTCTGTACCTGATTCTTACTGATAGATGTATAATCTTTGTTTGTGATGCAATCACGGTCTGTAGAAATTACATAATCATAACCTGCAGCGCCGTCAGCTTCACCAGAAAGGATAACAGTTGCTTTGTTACCAACAACTTTAACATTGCTGATTACTGGAGCACCAACATTTTCAGATTTCTTTACAGATACTTTCTGGCTTCCTGTATAGCTCTTGCTATCAGCTTTAGCTGTTACAGTAGCAGTTCCATCACCATTGTCTTTTACATCGTATTCTGTTGCTGGAACGATTACGCTACCATTAAGTACAGTAGTTGTTAATTTACCGTTTGTTTCGGAAATTTCAACTGTTGTATTAGCAATGTCTTTTTTAACAATCTTCCATGTTATATCAATAGTATATGTGTTTGTAGTGTCATTTACAACTGGATTGCTGAATACTCCAGTCCATTCACCTGTACCATTGCTCAGTTTATATCCATTTTTAAGCTTTAATGTAGCTTTTAATACTTTATTTGAAGCTGTAACATCTACATTGTTAGAAAGTCCTGTGAATTCATAATCAGTTCCTTCTACTAATGTTTTATCGCCAACCTTAATTATTACATTTGGTGTAACAGCTACACCACCAGCATATTCTGTGTCTGATACAGTAATATTTTTGCGACCTACAGTAACTCCTTCAATTGCGAAGTCCTGAGCTTTTGTATAAGTTACATCGCTTCCTTCAAATTTTGTAGAACCAGCATAGTTTCCAATACCTGTAACATAAACATATGCTTTTGGTCCGGTAATATTATTGAAATACTTGATTTCATAATCTTTACCTTCAACAAGATTCATAGTTCTATATTTAGCTACGCTTGGAACAAATTTAATGTCTTTAAATGTTTTTTCTGTTCCGTCATATCCAAATACATAATTTGTTTTGGTAAAGTCAATCTTATCACCGTTTTCATCAAATGCGTAGAATGTACCATTTAAATAGCTGGTAGTAAGTGCTCTAGGAAGAATCTTAAATCCAACTTCTTTAGTTTCACCAACAAAGTTAGTATTTGTTTTTACTGGTGCTAATGTTACTGTTGCATCACCAACATTTACATTTACTTTAGAAGTTGTTGGGTATGTAATTGCAAAATCAGAAGCGCTCAGTTCAACATCATTTAATGTGATTTTAAAATTAGAAGTTGTTGGCTTAATCTGACTTCCTGTATAGGTAAATGCTTCTTTTTCTGCGTCAGTAGTAGCTTTTACTTCAACTTTAACATCACTCAGATTTGCTTTGTTAATTGTAAATTTAGCTGTCTGAGTTCCAGAATAATCACCTTTTCCTACAACAGTTACTGTAGCTTCACCAGCATTTTTGTTGTTAGAGCAGGACTGGATTTCATAATCAATACCAGATGCCAGTTCTACACCATCAACTGTTAATTTTACAGTCGGTGTAATTGCTTTTCCAGTATAAGTATAAGATCCTACAACTTCAAGTTTTGCATTAGTATCAGCGATATCTTTGTTAGTTACAGTTGTTGTTTTGGAAGCAGTAACTTCAGTTGTACCAGTTGTATAGTTTTTGTTTTTGATATCTGTTTCTACTAATTTTGTAGTAATTGTTGCACCTACTGAAACAGGAGTTGTGCTTGAAGTATATGTTAATTTATATGCATCTGCCGGAACATCTTTTTTCTTTCCTGTAGCGCCTGCTTTAACAGTAACTTTTCCATCCATGTAGTCAGATGCGGTCTGAAGACTTCCATTGTACTGAACTTTTTCAGGAACAGTAATATCTGCAGCTTCGATTACTGCGGCATTAATTGTAAATGTACCAATTTTAACACGGCCACTATAGTTTCCAGTACCTACAATGTAAACTTCTACGTCTTTTTTGGAAACAGCCTTAGCATTTGTGTTATCATTTACATACTCTACTTTGTAATCACTTGTAGATAAGTTAACATTTGTAGTTCCACTAACAAATTTAACATCTTTAATATCTTTAGTGATTGCCTCACCAGTGTATGTTTCAGCTCCTAAATCTTCAGCAGAATTTGCTTGTTTATCTTTAGTTGTGCCAAGTGTATATCTTAATCCATCTACTGTAAGTTTATTTAATGTTACAGAAAGATTTACGGTTGTGTTTCCGATAACGTTTGTATTATCACCATTTACAGAAACAGATAAAGTTGTCGCACCACTTGCTAAAGTTGTTGGAGCAACAGTAATAGCAGAAGAAATATAAGATGTTACCTCTGTGTCGCCAATGTAGAAATGAATTGCATTCTTTACAGCTGTTGCATTAGATGCATCATCTTTTCCAATACTGTCAGTAACAATTTTGAAATCTGACATCTGATTAGCAACAACTTTAACTTTATCTGTTGTAACTTTTATTACATTACCTGTATAATTGCGATTTGTTTTTTCATCTTTATCTAAGGAGTCTGTAGCAATGCTCAATGTGCTTTCAGTGCCAACAGCAGTTAATCCACTTCCAGTAACTGTATATACAGATGTTGGAAGAGTTTCTCCTGTTACAGTGTCTTTAACTGTTACATAATCAGAAGAGATTTTAGATCTTTCTGCATAAGAAACAGTATTTTTCTTTAATGTTAATTCTAATTTGTCTGGATTCAGAGTACGTTTGTTAATTATAAAAGGTGCTTTAATCTGTCCTGTATATCCTGCTTTGTCTACAGTAGCAACAACCTGAAGTGTTTTTCCAGCAGGTGTAGCATTTACAAGATCGTCTCCCTCATATGTATACTTAAAGTCATTATATGAAAGACCTGAAATACCAGCAATTGTAAATCCAGCAATCTGAGTATCACTAAATGCCACCTGTTTACCAGTATAAGCTACAGTTGCGCCACCAAGATTTAATGTCGCAGATGAAACATCTACACTCTTAATTTCAATGCCTTCAATTGTAGTTTTAAATCCAGCATTAGCACCCGTTCCTGTAATCTCTACAGATACAATATGACCAGCATCAGTAGATACAAAAGTAGCTGATGTTAATTTACTATTTAAATCAGCAACACTTGTAGCACTTCCAGTATAAGTTCCTGAATGACCAACAACTTCTTTGCCATCAATACGAACTTTATAATCAAAGTTTGCAACATCAGTGCTACCATCTTTAAGATCGCCAGATACAGCCAAAGCGCCTGTCCAATTTGCTAATGTTAATTTAGGTGCAGTTGCAGTTGCAACATCTGTCACGTCAGTAGTATTTTCTACAACCGGAGCTTCTGTAGCATCATCAGAAAATGTTTCAGCAGCCGGAGCTTCAGTCTCAACAGCAGCATCTGTACCATCGCTGAACTCAGCAGCCCATACCGGCACATTAGAAGTAGCAAGCATTG
>OFPS01001189.1_pt1 | contig 20042 bp, 10 predicted proteins | sample 1542111 | NCBI WGS metagenome assembly OFPS01 (sample SAMN04209233, study PRJEB22552) | human gut metagenome | biome: gut; material: feces | host: Homo sapiens | place: USA: Oklahoma | reverse complement strand
ACAGATATACCAAAACGCGTATCATCCTGCTCATGCGACTGAAAACGGAGCATGAACAGCGCGTCAACATAGAGAATATGAATCAACAGAAGATCAATTTCTTCACTTACATCTCCCATGACCTGAAAACACCGCTGACCCTGATTCTATCGCCTCTGCAACGATTGATCCAGCAGCCACAAATCAGCAACAACGATAAAGAGAAACTGGAAGTCATCTACCGAAACGCCAACCGGATGAATTATCTGATTAATGAACTATTGACATTCAGTAAAATCGAGATGAAACAGATGCGTATCAGCGTCCGGAAGGGAGACATCATGCACTTTCTGGAAGAACTGTCGCACATCTTTGACATTGTAGCCGGAGAACGGGAGATTGACTTCATCGTCAACCTGGAAGACACCGAAGAGGAAGTCTGGTTCTCGCCTTCCAAGCTGGAACGGATTCTTTATAACTTGCTCTCAAACGCATTTAAATATACCCAGCCCGGCGGATACGTCAAGTTGAGTGCCAAACTAATAAAAGAAGAGAAAGGAACATTTGTGCAAATCTCCGTCAAAGACAATGGCAGGGGGATTCCTAAAGAAGCTCAAGAACAAATATTTGAAAGTTACTACCAAGTTGAGAAGCGCGACCATCGCGAGGGATTCGGACTGGGATTATCGCTTACGCGTTCGCTCATACACATGCACAAAGGGGAAATCCGGGTAGAAAGCGAAATCAACAAAGGTTCGGATTTTATCGTTACCCTGAATGTATCCGAGGATGCTTACAACCCCGATGAACGCTCGTCCGAGAACATCACGACCGAAGAAATACAGAAATACAACCAGCGAATCAAGGAAACCATCGAACTCATTCCTGAAAAACTGACCAACAAAGAAAAAGATCCTGCCCGGGAATCTATTATGATTGTAGAGGACAACAAAGAAATGAATGATTATCTTGCCAGCATATTCAGTGAGAAATATGACATTATACGGGCGTATAACGGTGCGGAAGCCTGCAAGAAGATAGCCAAACAGCTGCCCAACCTCATTATATCGGATTTAATGATGCCGGTGATGGACGGCCTGGAATTCACGGAACGTGTCAAACAGGACGTAACGACCAGCCATATCCCCGTTATCCTCCTGACTGCAAAGACTGATGAGAACGACCATACGGAAGGTTATCTGCGGGGAGCCGATGCGTATATCACCAAACCTTTCAACGCCAAGAATCTGGAACTGCTGGTACAGAATATCCAAAAGAGCCGGAAACAGAGTATCGAGCACTTCAAACAGGCAGAGGAACTGAACATCAAGCAAATCACCAACAACCCGCGGGATGAAATATTCATGAAAGAACTGATGGAACTGATTATGGCGAACCTCACCAAGGAAGACTTCGGAGTAACGGAAATCACAGCCCATCTCCGCATCAGTCGCAGCCTGTTGCACATGAAGCTGAAATCACTCACCGGATGCTCCATCACTCAATTCATACGGACGATCAAAATGAAAGAGGCTAAAACTCATTTACTGAATGGTATGAATGTCTCCGAAGCATCATTTGCCGTCGGTATATCAGATCCGAACTACTTTACAAAGTGTTTCAAGAAAGAATTTAATATCACTCCGACAGAGTTTCTCAAGCAGTTGAAGTAGAAGTTACCATGATAGAAATTCGATCTATCCTTAGACAGCGTATCAGCTATTAGTAGAAAAGTCCTTTTGCTCCCTTTGCAAAGATCTCTTCCCTACATAGTAAAGTTGTCTTTGCCCTATTTCAAACTATAAACGCAAGTTCCGTTTATATAATTGCAAGCTTTGTTTTTATAAACGGAACTTGCAATTATATAAACAAAGCTTGCAATTATAGTTTGGAATGAAGAAAAAGGAAGTTATCCAACCGGCAAAAGGAAGTTTGGTCTATATCAAAAGGAAGTTAGCTATTAATAGCCAACAGGGCAAGTAGGTATATCTTGTAAATCAACTACGCCCAACAGAAAAAGATATCGCCGGTAATTAATCTGCAACATTCACTGATGCAGCTAATTACCGGCGAGCAATAGAAATCTATAATCAACTAATACCTATTCTACCATTCTTGGAAGCGTAAATCAGCTTCCGGATTCTGACGACGAATCAGTTCCTCGTCAACCTGATAAGTGACGCCACCTTTCGTGTACTTATAAGAAAGGGTAAACTTAGGCTGTTTCCCTACAAATTCCAATGATTCGGCTGCAGGATCTAATGTGGCGGATGCATCCGTGATAGCGACACTTCCTCCAGCTTCAATATTGACGCTTCCATCCGGATTGACTGTCAGATTCACCGACTCATTGTTTTCCAATGTGTTTCCGAAACCCGGTCTGCGTACTTTGTTTCTACCTAACGAAACAAGGTCGCGGGTCATATTCTGACTCAAATCCTTGTTATTGTATTCAGTCACCTGCTGGGTGGATAAGTTAGTAACTTTCCCTTTCACAAAGTATGTCCCATGATACTGGCTGACGAACTTGACAACTACAATACTGTAATCCTTCAAATTGCCATTCACATCAGTACTAATTTCATCCTGATTATGATCGACCAACCGGAAAGGGATTGCATAGTGCTTGTTCAAAGCAGCATTGTCTTCATAGAAAGCATCGGAGAAAGTCACTTTCACATCTGCTATTGCCAGATTCGGATTGCTAATTGTCATCTTGTTCGGATTAGCCAACTGATAATAGTTTTCCGGCATCAGTGTCAAACCCGTACCATCCAATAAAGACGGATCGATCTCGAATGTAGCCCAATCATCGGTATGCACCTCTCTTTTACCGCCAATAGCCACTCCTACCTTTATCGACATATCTGTATCGGCTACCAGTGTCCGCAGAGGTTTTTGCGAAGCAAAGTACACAGAACTCTTATCGTAGTCCTTTTCATAATCGTCATAACAAGCAGTCATCAGAACGCTTATCAGCCCTATCCATAATATATTTAGTCTTTTCATTGTAAATAAGTATTTATATCAACAGCACGTTATTCCCAACCCTGATTATTCATTAGATTCTTATTCTTTTCCAGCTCTGCATACGGTAGCGGCATGAAATAGTTTTTCACTTCATATTTCCGTTGTTCCACTTTCTGTACTTTGAAGCTGAATGTACCATCTTCCTTGCGGGTAACGGCAACACCCTCCACCTCTTCGTTCAACGGTAATACCCAACGACGCATATCAAAATAACGATGATTCTCGAAAGTAAATTCCAAGCGACGTTCGTTCTGAATCAGCTTTCTGAACGAGTCTTTACTTTGAGCCATTTCATCCAGATAAAGATCAAAATTGATACCCCCGGCTTGCGAACGGATTGTTTTCAATATTTCGTATGCAGAATACAGGCATCCTTCGGCTTTCACCGTCGGGTTACCCCAAGCCTCATTGGCTGCTTCGGCAAAGTTAAGAAGAACTTCCGATTTCCGTAACAAAGGATTGTAATGAACCGAGTTTAAGGTCTGAATCGGATTCAGCATAGCCGATTTCTTAGAAACGAATTTAGCTAGATAATAACCCGTACGTGTAGCATTCTCACTAAACGAAGGAGAATCTTTTCCACCCTCGGACATATCCAACGGCTGACCGGAATCGCCAAATGTAGCACTATGATAGTAGACATTCAGTGCAAAGCGATTATCCAGTACGGCATAAAGCTGCGTCAGATCGAAATCAGGATCAGACAGATCGACACCGGAACGGACATCGGTTGCCGGATAACCATTCTTCGCATAAAAAGCCTTTACCAGATTATGAGAAGGAGTGGCACGGGCACTTCCGTAGTAGCATGGCGGGAAATGAAGGCCTTCCAGTAGATTACTATTAAAATATTTGCGGAAAGCATAATCGGAACTTTCCGTCTGAACATCGGCAATGGAAGAAGCCGTAACAGGAACATAAGTTCCGAAACCTTCCATGCCCAGAATTTTATTGATCTCTTTGGCTACCGCTTCCCATTTTGCCTGATAAACCGTAGGGTTCAGGATTTCGAATTGTCCCATGCCGATGATCTTCGTCACATCATCATCCTGCATGGCAGGGCTTGCGCTATATAAAAGCGCACGACTTTTCAGAACAGCTGCCGCCGCTTTCGTGGCACGACCGATTTGTGTATTACCAAACTCCAGGTCATCTCCCTGATACACATTCGGTAATAACTCGATGGCATTATCCAAATCGTTAACGATAAAATCGACTGTTGCCTGATAAGTAGGACGAAGAAATTCACCATTCTGCGCGGCCTCATCCTGCGAAATAAAATGATCTGCCAACGGAATACCCAACGCTTTTCCATTCTTCGCCTTTCCGCCGTACATCTTCAATAGCTCAAAATGCCACCATGCACGCAGGAAATACGATTCACCTTCCAGACGCAGCTTGATTTGCTTGTCCACTTCCGGGTCGGTACGGTTGTACTGCACCTGGTCGGTCAAGCCGTTTTCGAGGAAAGAGTTTACATAGTTCAGCATGTTGTACGCATTGCTCCAATTTCCGATCGGGTTGTTAAACGCTGTCATCCCACCCATATTTAATTTATAGACAGAAGAGCTGCGCAGATTAGTCACTGCATTATCGGTAGCACAATCCAGAAAGTTATCTTCAAAACAATCCGGACGGTTGGCTATGCCATTATAAGCTTTATATAGTACGCCTTGAGCAAGTTCCGGCACTCTCCAGGTATCAGAGTCTCCGATCTGCCATGTCACCTTTGTATCCAATGTGTCGTCACAAGCACAAAAGAGAAACAGACCTGCTAAAACGCAACTTCCTAATATATGTTTCATATTGCCATCTATTAATTGTTCAAAATTAAAATACAAAAGAGACTCCGCCTGTAAAAGTACGTGTCACCGGGTAGTTTGTCACACCGGCATTCAGCAATTCAGGATCCAGATCTTTCACGGAAGAAAGCACAAACAAGTTTGCACCACGAGCGAAAACCTTCATCTTCTTCACTACCGAACTTGGGGAGAACTGATTGAACGTGTAGCTCAATTCAACATTCTTCATACGGAAGAAGCTTGTATTCTTCAACCAGAAAGAAGAATTGCGGAAATTGTTCTCACCGGCAGTGGTTGTCAGGCGCGGATAACTTCCGGTCGGATTGTTTGCCGGATGATAACGGTCTAATGCCAGTTTGGAGTATTTACCTTCTCCATTATTCCAGTAATAAGCATTTGTTGCCCAGGTGTGAACACCCAGTTCGGAATATCCCTGAAGATACAATCCCCAGCCTTTGTAACTTACATTGAAATCGATGCCCAATGTGGTACGCGGGAATGAATTTCCGAGTTCCTTTACGTCACGACCATCAATGATCTTATCGCCGTTCAGGTCTTTGTAGGCGATGTCGCCTTCCTGATAATCGGCAAACGTCTGGGGGGCATGTCCGTTGATGGCTACATCTTTGCCAAATAATCCTTCGGCAACCAGTCCCATCATAGCATCGGTAGAACGCCCCACTGTATAACGGTATTCTTCACCATGTTTCACCTGGTTCCATTTCAATACTTTATTCTTTGACCATACGAAATTGGCTCCTACCGAATAAGACCAGTCGTTGATACGGTCGCTCCAGGTGAACATTCCTTCTATACCATGATTCAAGACGGAGCCCATGTTATCCTGGTAGGTAAAGTTGCCAGTATAATCCCCGTAAGAGGCATCAACAGAACCAATGATGTCCGTATGTTTCTCACGGAAATAGTTTATTTCGGTATATAAGCGGTTGTTCAGGAACAGGCCTTCCACACCGATGTTCCATTCTGCTGCCTTTTCCCATTTCAGGTTCGGATTGCCCGCACGGACAAAAGTGGAATAGTAAGCCGTAGCACCGTTGTTCGTTGTTCCGAACCGGAAGCTGCCATCTTGCGACCAGGCACGTTCATACAATAAATGTTCGGTGCTTCTGTCATATCCCAGGATACCGGCGCTGGTTTTCAGTTTCAGGAAGTTCACATATTCATTGTCTTTCAGGAAATCTTCATTGCTTAGAATCCAGGCAAGGCCACCCGCAGTCGAGAAGAAGTATTTATTTCCCGGTTTGAAACGGTTGCTTCCCATCAATGCCATATCCGCTTCCACAGCATAACGGCGGTCATACATATAGTTCAGACGCAATGCGTAGTTTGCATTGATGATGTCCTGGGTCACTCCCTGATTGGTTGTTTTCGAGTACATATAAGTCAGGCGTGCCGATACATCGTGTTTTTGGTTGAATGTATTCTCATAACCGGCAAAAGCATTCCAACCCAATGTCTGTTGCAAGGTAGTCGACTTCCGACTCTGTGAAGTGGCTACATCTGTTTTCTTCATCTGGGTGTACATAATTTGTTCCTCACCGGCAAAGTCACGATATGTCTTGATGGCATACGTCGGATAGACTTTGCTCAAAGAAAGTTGCAGGTAATCATAGTTGTCGAAAGAAAGGAAAGCACCGGCTTTCAATCCTTTTGTCAGCATATCAAGATCAAATTTCAAACCGATATTGGTCTGGCTGCGTGTATAACGCTCATCCGTATATCCTCCGTACATCGTTTCCGCGTATGCATTCATCGGACGAAGCAGACTTGCGCCAAACAAAGGAATTCCGTCCGAGCTGGCCAGTCCGGTTTCTTCCGGTGACATAGTCAGCGGGTATTCATTCGGACGATGCGTAGACAAGGCCGTAAATACCTGACCACAGTCCAATTGTCCCCATTTACGCATTTCCATACGTCCGGCAACGTCTGCGGATATAGTCAGGAAATCCGTTACATTAAAATCGAGGTTTCCGCGGAGAGTCAGGCGATGTAACTGCGGAGTATAGGTGACATCTTCAAATCCGCTACCTCCTACATATCCGGCAATCAGAGCATAACGCACTCTGTCGGTACCTCCCGTCATATCGAACGATACTTTCCGATAGTTGGCATTTTTGTTCAACAACTGATCGTACAGATCGACGTTCGGATACAATAGGTCATTGGCTCCTTTGGAATTTTTATATCCTTCCAGTTGTTTCTGATTATAGTAAGGAGTCAGTCCGTCGTTTGCACGCGCTTCATTATACAGATTAGCATACTGATAAGAATTCAGGAAATCAGGAGTCCGCGTCATCTGTACCACACCTGCTTCGGCGGTTGCGTTATAAATGCGGCGGTTGGCCTTTCCTCTGCGGGTAGTCACCCAAAGTACGCCATTCGCAGCACGTGCCCCATAAAGAATCTTGGCGGTGGCATCTTTCAGCAACTCGATACGTTCGATTTCTTCAGGAATCAAATCCGCTGCCGGACGTTCCACACCATCGATGATAACGATAGCTGTATTCTCCGACATGCCATGCTGGCCACGGATAAATAAATCAGGCGTATTGTTCCCCAATCCGCTGACTGTGGAGCGAACTTGCAGACCTAACATTTTACCTTGCAGCATATTCGTCAGCGTCAAATCAGGGAAGGTTCCGAACTGTCCGTTCTCCAGTACGCTCGTTGCGCCTACTTCATTCCCTTTATACGTCTTGCCACCATCGGCTCTATTCACCAGCGATTCTTCGGTCAGAAACAGAGGCTCTTTCTTCAATACAATCTTTTCAGGCACTATATTGCTGCCCAACAGTTTATACACTTTATCTTCATATCCCAAAGCCTCCACCATAACGGTTGCGTCATTCTCGACCTTCGTCTGAAAACGTCCCTTTGCATCTGTATATAGAACGACTGCGCCTTCTCCACAAATGATAGAAACATTCTTCAACGGGCTACCTTTCTCGTCGGTAACAATAGAAACTACTTCCACCAAAGGCTTCTTCGCCGACTTTCTCTTTGATTTATTTTGTGCGAAAGTCAGGCTAGAGCCAACGATAAGGACAAATATGAGCCCTATCAGTCTTATATATCTAATCTTGTTTCTCATATACTTTTCTTTATTTATAGGTATCACCATCCGGGGTTCTGTTGAAGATTATCCAAAGCCGCCACTTCATCCATCGGTAGCGGATACCAATAATTACGCTTGTTAAACGTCCGCACGGCTGTCCTCACCGGAACATACTCGTAAGTAAAGTCGGTCAACTTATAAGTGCAGGCTTTTTCCACTTTCAACTGGTCGGCCGTATAAGAATGATTGATCGGGGTTGCTTTGACGCCCATGATCGGATATTCACCCTTAAACAGGTCTTCAGCAATCATCCAACGGCGAATATCATACCAGCGGTGTCCTTCGAACATCAATTCCACACCACGTTCCCGACGATAAGCTTCTCTAAAGTCAACTCCATCCGGCAATTCACCGATTCCGGCTCTTACACGGATTTTATTCAAAGCCTGACGGGCCGACATCGTACAACCCGTAACGACTGCATCCGGATCACCTGTCGCTTCGTATGAAGCCTCTGCCATATCCAGATAAACTTGCGAAACACGAATGTACACAGCCACCAAACGATATAATTGGAAACCAGCTTCGCCAAACAAAGGCACACTTGCTTCCGGCCAAATGAACTTCTTACACATATATCCGGTCTGTTGAGAGCCTCTCGTAAACTGATTGGTAGAAATGAAGTTCTCGGAGTAACCGCCCGAATAAGTAGTCAGATAATAGGGAACACCCTGTAAATTCTTCCCCCATTGCTCACCGGGCACGAGGATATTATTCGTAAAGCGAGGGTCTCTATCCGAGTAAGGATTGGTAGTCTTTACCGCATCATAACCGGAACGCGGATCAGTGATCGGATAGTAGTTGCCGTCGGCTCCCTTACGTTCGTACATATCTACCGCATTTTGTGTCGGAGCATTATAAGGAGTACCTTCGGCACCGGTTTTATTATCGTATGGTTGTGTCAGCCACTGCGCTCTGACGAAAGCAGACCAGTTGCCATGATGCCAACGCAGGAACCATAAGTATTCCGGCTGTGCGTACTGATTGGAATTAGGCATTAACTGAATACTACGATATTCATCGTGATTCATCAAGCGGTAATATTCGTGACTTTCGATAGCATTAATCGCCTTTTGCGCACTACGGGCAGCTTCGGCAGCCATGTCTTTTCCATATCCTTTGTTTTCAATAGAATTCAGGTCATTCTGCATCAAAGGGCTGGCAGCATACAGCTGTGTCATCGCTTTTAATGCCATGGCGCTTACTCTGTCAGGCCGTCCATGTTCCTCGTCAGGCCAGCTTATAGGTAAATATTCAATGGCTTTATCCAAGTCAGTCTGCATCCAAGCATTGGATTCCTGATAAGTTTTACGGGGAAAGTCAAAGTCGTCCGATGCTCCCCAAAGCTGGTCAAAGATGGGCATTCCGCCATATCGTTTGATAATCTCAAAATAGAAGTAGGCACGCAGGAAATGAGCCTGTCCCAACAGTTTTCTCCTTTGGTCGTCTGTGATGGATTTCACTTGATCTACTCCACTAATTACACGGTTCACGATACGAAGTCCGGTATAAGCACGAGAAATAGCACTTTTGAAATTCGCTCCATCACTTTTACTTCCGATTTCGAAACGTGTACTAGCATTCTCCAGCCAATTACCTGCATTGACAAACTTCGACGGATCATTATCGCGGACGGATGCATATTCATCCGACAAATTGCCTACCGTTACGTATGTATTCGAATAAGAGTTGATACCATGTGTAAAGATTAATATATCACCATTTTGAAAGATACGGTCCATGAACCCTAACAAACTGCTATAATCTTTATAAACATCATCTTCGGAAAGTCCGTCATCGGGAGAGCGGTCCAGATAGTCCTCACAGCTTCCTACAAACAGACCCAACAGAATGATCCATATCCAATTCAACTTATGTCTTCTCATATCAGTAAATTTAAAGTGTCTCATAATCCTAATCTAAAACCAATGTTATAACGTCTCACCATCGGATAAACATTCTGTCCCGAATGTTCGGGGTCACGACGGGAATCTCCTTTTGAGAACGTCAGCAAATTGCTGCCGTTGACATATACTTGCAGTTTTGTCAGACGTAAAGGCTGCAACCAACGTTTCGGAATCTGATAATTCACTTCCAGGTTCTTCAAACGAAGATAAGCATGGTTGGTATATGTGTATGTACTGGCCACCGAATTATAACTTCTCTGCACATGAATACTGGGGCGAACCGGACCGCTTTGAATCGGAGCATCGGCTGTCCATGTATTCAATGTATTCGGTTGAGCCTTGATATTACCTTCCGGGAAATCCCATAAGTAAGATGGTATTGCTTCTTTATAAACATCCATAGCACTGTACCACAACATATTGAATCCGATTCCTTTGTAAGAACCTCCCAATGTAAATCCGAGGGTAGTGGTCGGATAGTTCAGGTTTTTCATCGGAACCATATCCTTAGCATCAATCATACCGTCTCCATTATAATCGATGTAGTACAAGTCTCCCGGAATCAATGTGTTGTGTGCACCATTGGCAATAGTGGACTGTGCCGAGTTATAAATATCGTCCAACGACTGGAAGTTTCCCGTTGCCAGATATTTATTCACGTATCCGATTGATTTTCCGGCTTGTTTCAGATATTCGCTCTGATTTTTCGGGTCATCAATAAAGACAATACGATTCTCACTGGTTGCAAAATTAAACTTCGCGTAATAATTAAACTTTCCGATACGGTCGTTCCAAGTGACATCCAGTTCGAGACCGTGATTTTTAGTCTTACCCAGATTCACTTGTGGGAAAGCAATACCGCTATCAGCCCATGACGGAATCGTATTACGTGTCATCAGAATGTTATTACGCTTTTCGTCGAACAAATCCACAGTAAAGTTTAGTTTACCCCACAAACCTATTTCGATACCGATATTCTGCTTAATAGATTCTTCCCAGGTAGCATCGGGGTCGGCCAGTTTCCCTTCTTTGTACAAAGGTCCCCAGTTACTGGTCTGATATTTACCAAACTGCGCATTGTCGGAGAGTTGCTCAAACTTCTGGATATAGTTGAAACGGGTAGCACCTTTATCATTACCAACTACCCCATACGAATAACGTACTTTCAAGTTCGTCAGTATTCCTTTAGTCCATTTCTTCACCCATGGCTCTTCACTGATACGCCAACCGATAGAAGCGGACGGGAAGAAACCAAAACGACGTCCTGGAGCAAACTTCTCCGAACCGGTATAGGCACCGTTAAACTCGGCAAGATAACGCTCTTTGAAGTTGTAAGTGACACGACCTACCCAATCTTCTTCGTAAGCCGGGAAGTTCATCACATTCTGATTGGTCGATTCGTTCATCTTACGGTTAAATACAAATAAGGCACTTACATCATGATCGCCAAACTGACGACTATAATTCAATGCTAATTCGTAATAAAGTTTACGCCCGTAAGCCTTGAAGCCGTCATAAACACCACCAACAGGTAAATCTCCGGGAGCGTTTTCATCCGGATAACGTTTCTCGGTATAATTATAAGTAATTGTTCCATCAGCATTATAAATAGGATTGGCGTAATCATACACACGATTCATACGAATATGCGTACGTTGGGCAACCAAATCGTCTTTACCTAAAATCTTACCCGGCATGATCTGGGTGGTCCATGATGAAGAAGTAGTGTAAGACAACGATGCTTTCAATGATAACCCCTTTGTAATGAAGTCCAGCTTTTGATTCAGGATTACATCGTAAAAACCTTGATGCTGTTTAATATTACGACTACCTCCTTCATTCATCAGACAGGCTATATTCTGATCGGAACTTAACCCGTCTCCCCATATTCCATTACTATATTTAATCGGAAATTCATTACTTGGAGCCGTGAAAAACGTTTTAAAAAAGCGTTCATCCGGAGAATCGACATTCTCATAATAAGACGGCTGATTCTGATAACCCATCTTACCGGCCACATTGAACGAAAGCTTAGTAGTACTTGTGATATTGAAGTCGAAATTACTACGCCAATTATAGCGACGGTAGGAGAAGGAAGGATCGAAATCCTCTTGTTTGGTAGTATTAAAAATATCTCCGTCATGCAAATAACCCAAGGATACGAAATAACTCATTTTCTTCGTACCACCGCGTACATTAAGATTATAAGCCTGTTCATAACCTACATTCTTTACCAGTTCTTTCCACCAGTCCACTTCGGGAAAGACATCGTTATACGGACCGTAATTTCCGGTAGCATACGCATTTTCCCATGCGGCAATGGTAGATTCGGGAACCATTGCTCCCCAGTTACCATCATTAGCCTGTGCTCTGTTATACTGTTTCATAGAGGTCACATAGTCAGACCATTCAGGAGCGGCAGAAGGTTGTTTAAAACCGAAGTTAGCAGTGAATGAGATTTCCGGTTTCTGTTCGAGTCCGCGTTTGGTTGTCAGCAAGATAACGCCGTTCGCACCTTTCACACCGTAAACCGCAGTTGCCGAAGCGTCTTTCAGTACGGAAATAGATTCAATTTCGTTCACATCGACATCGTTGAAGTCACGTTCGATACCGTCCACCAATACTAACGGAGCAGCTTCTCCCCAGGTAGACTTACCACGAATCAATAAAGAAGCTTTATCGGCTCCCGGCTTTGAGGTGGAGTTAATGGCAACCACACCGGGCATCTGGCCTTGTAAAGCTTCGGAAACGGAGTTCACGCTACCTATCTTTAATAAGTCATCTCCTTTTGCAGTGGCAATGGAACCGACACTGGACACCTTTTTCTGTACACCGTATCCAACCACTACCACTTCTTCCAGGGTCTCCGTATCTTCTCCTAAAGAGATTACGCCTAAAGTCGTTTTATTCTTTAAATCCAGTTCCAGAGTTTTATAACCCACATAAGAAATGACAAGTATGTCTCCTTTTGATGCCTTCACAGTAAAATTACCGTCAAAATCAGTAATCGTACCGCTTCCCGTACCTTTCACGCGAACACTGACGCCAATCATCGGTTCACCGGATACTGCATCCTTCACTTGTCCCTTCCAATAGTCTTGTTGTGCCTGCACGTCCAGCGCACAAAACAAAAAGCAACAAAGACATAAGAAAGAAAAATAAAGTCTGTCTCTTTTCATAAACATTATTTTTAACTGTTAACAAATTCTTTATCTCAAGACACAAATTAAGCGGGAAAATCTTCAAATGAAAGGGAAGAATCTCCTTAAAACCCGTACAAATGTGCAAAATAGATTTCTCTACTACATTTCTGAACAAATCATTTCCACATTGGCTTTATGACGTGCTCTTTGTCTACGGTGATATTGTATATGCCATCGTTTCCTTTCTTCAGGATGAGCGGAACAATACGTGTTTTACGAGGAGACACGGTGGAATCCGAACGATGAACGTGGTAAACATAGTAATATTTTCCATCCAGCCCTTTAAATACATCTCCATGTCCTGATCCGTTTTCTCCTACGAGGCTGCGATGAATGATCGGACTGTTCGGGTGCTTCTTCCACGGACCGAAAGGGGAAGAAGCAGTAGCATAGCCTACCGAGTAGTCGATATTCATAAAATGATTGGCAGAATAGAAGAGGTAATATACCCCGTCCCACTTCATAACAGTCGGTCCTTCCATCACCGGTGCAGACTTATAGTTCGGAGTCTTTTCCCAAGGCTCCGTACAGTCCATACATTGTTTCAATGTTTCCGGTTTGATACTTCCTTTCTTTATGTCAAACTCGGCTACCCAAAGGTAATTACCTTTATTAAAGCGGACATGATATAGGTAGTACTTCCCATCATCATCCTTAAATAGGAAAGAGTCTATATTCTTAGCGGAAGCGTCTATCGGCTTGACTTCCTTCTGCCGGAAAGGTCCGAATACCGATTTGGAAGAAGCGATCACCGTTTGCTCATTGGCAGTATAAGTGAAATAATAAGTTCTTTTATCCTTAAAGTATTGAGGTGCCCAGAAGCCTTTTTCACCGAAAGCTTGGTCTCCCTTTCTCAATATAAGTTGCAAATCTTTTCCATTAGGCACAGTCCAATGCTTCAAGTCGGTCGATTCGAGGATAGCAAAGCCCTGTGGTTCCTGATTGCGTGTACCTGTGAGATAATACTTTCCGTTCTCCACAAAGATAGTGGGATCGGCAAAGGATATTTCTTTCCATGAATCCGCCCATGATTGGGTGATAGATACACATATCACCGCTAATATGAAAATTACTTTTTGGATAGTCTTACATTCTTTCATAAACATATTTCTTACGATTTATTTTATAAAACCATTTATTGAGCCAATTCCCAAACCAAACGAGGCTTCTCTCCTGAAAGATCCCAAATAGACTCATCCCATTGAAGAGCCTTTACTGCTGCCATAAGAGTAGGTATGGTAGAAAGTCCGTTATAACGGTCAGCACCATTAACAGTTGCCGAATAATTGGGAACTGCCTCATCTACTATTGCAGGTGTATTAACTGAAAAACGGCACTCCATATTCGGATTGGCATAACAATTATTTGCCTCATTTTTATCGAAGCGTCCGCATACTCTTCCTGATTTAGGTGCACCATTCGAATATAAGGAAGAATTCCAAGCCACACAACGTGTCACTGTTACTCCTGTTCCTTTATTGGCAAGTCCCAAAATGCCTCCTACTTGATTTTGAGCTGCAATTTCACATTCAGAGTAACAATGTGAGATGAGCGCTGTTGGGCTCGGCTCTACAAGTCCTGCAATACCAGCTCCGGGATTCGGAGGTGTAACATTAGGATAGGACTTAGCCACTCCTGATGAATAACAATGAGTAACAGTACCCTGAAACATCCTGCTTACAATACCACCAACACATGACTTTGTGATAATATCTCCTACAAAATAACATTGAGTAATAGTAGCGCCTCCTTTTGCTTCTCCACAAATACCACCAGCAGACCATGTAGCATTAATACTCACCTCTGAAGAACATTGATAGATTTTACTTTCCGCTCCTTGAATCCTTCCGCATATACCACCGGCTTGTCCATTCTCCCAAGCAGCCGGCCCTGTTCCCGAAGTCAGATTTATCGTACCAGATACTCGTACATTCTCAACAACTCCTGCCGCTGAAGCATTTCCAACATGTCCGGCAAGAACTCCTGTCAATTTTTGATTGGCTGTAATCTGCGCATTTTCAAAGTTTATATTAGAACACTTACCAACCAACAATCCAAAGAATCCCTGATTAACAGAAGAGGAAGTATTTACTTTCAGATTACGAATCGTATGTCCGCCTCCATCCAATACAAGTTGTTTGGAAACCGAGGTCTCTATCGGTTGCCAGTCTACACCTTGCAAATCAATATCATTCTCTATCTTGGCATAAATCGTCTTACCATCTTTGAGTTTCTCTCCGAGAGTTATCAAGTCGCTCGTTGTCGCCACGGTATAAGGGTTGTCGATTTCTCCCTGTTTCTGTTGCAGGAAGAAAGTCATTGTACTTTTCTCTTGATTGACTGCAAGATCGTCGGAAACCAGTTTCAAACCGAGAACGTATTTCTTTGATCCGTCAAGCGTACCTAAATCATGGAAGCGCAAATTTACCATACGCAGGACATCGTCCCCCTTAAAATTAAAATTACTTCCATCCAGATCATAATATTCCACAGGCAAGAGGTGATATTCTTCACCAAACTCTTTGGCATCGACAACAGCCAATTCCGCCTTTGCTTCTTTTTCGCAATGGCTTTTCTCCACCATAATGTTATATTGGTATTCCGGCTCATCCAGATATAAATCATATTTGCCTGTCTGATAAAGCGACAAGGTAATATTGGAATAGGTAACTTCAGCCTTTTCCGGCTGTGTCAGATCCATGACTTCACCACATGATATCAACGAAAACACCATTAATGACGCTACAATAGGAATGTATCTTTTCATAATATCTTTCTTTTAATTATTAAAAACAGGGATTACTATACCGACGTTATCTCCTGACAACCAAACTTTATCTCCGTCTATACGAACTACCTCCATCTCCATCCCTTCTTTGAGGAAAGAAACTCCTTGGAATGAGAATTCAGTCTTTATCTTTTGACCAACAGCCGTGGGCTTCCCGTCAAACTTCACATGAATGTATTTGCTTTGATCCGAATTTTGCAGGCGATAAGTCAACCGTTTAGGATTAATTGCAGCCTGAAGTTGTTCCTGCTCTGTAAAAGTACAAATTCCATCCAAACTATAAAACCCAACTTCGGTATATCCTGTTATATTTTTCTTATCAACCCCGTTTTCGGCATATTCCGTCTCCGCACAAGAGGCGAAAACCAACAAACATACCAACACTACATATATTACTTTCATAAGCGAATAAATTTAAGATAATTACTTTCTAATAGTTGTCGACAACATTTCTACCGATCCATCCTTATAAGTCACTTCGGCGGTAAGTATTTGTCCGTTCAGGTTCTTATTCACTATATTGATTTCCTGTCCATCCAGCTTTACTTTATAAGATGAGACATCATCCGGCAAATTTAATAGTTGTACCAACATATATCCATCCACTTGTTGATATTTCAACAAAGGAAACTTTCCTGTTACAGACTTGGTCTTAACATCATCCTTCCACAACACGGCATCATCCGATTTCAGCAATGCTACATGATAAGTCGTTCCGGGAGCAAGATTTTCAACCAATGTATAGTCATTCTCCGAATCAAGCGATCGACGCACCACCTCTGTTCCCTCTTCATCTGTTACTGACAATATACCTGTTTTATCGGCTCCATTACCCCAACTTATGAACAATTCCCGTTGTCCTCCGACAAGGCTGGAAACTGCCAATCCATCCCGGGCAGCAATAAAATCAGGATATAACAATGGATTGGGATTGTAGAATCCGTCTGCATCCAGTCCTAAATAACGGGAAAAATAAATTCCTCCAAGTTCCCACATTTCAGTCTTCGCATCGTAAACAGCTCTCGCTCCACCGGGAACCACACTAAAACGTCCGGTAATGGCATACGTATCATATTTCTTGAATACTTCATAAAAAGTCTTATACCAATTCTTCGGATACCAGGAATAACTCTCAAAAAGGCTCTTGAACTCGGTTGCACTCACCGGTGTACCGGCGTTAGCTTTTTCGGCTATCAGATTAAGATATTCGTAAATTTTCATCCCGGCCGTATAACCATGCTTGGTTCCCCATTCTCCCAGCGCATCCGCCACATGAGGATTTAAAGCACGCACCATAGAGAATTCCGTGCAAATCAGCTTTTTTGTTACGCCGTACTTATCACGGATAATCCGAAAATCATCTTCCGCCTGGTTGATTTTCAATGCGTGAACGTGCAAGTCGAGCCCTACAACATTAGGATTGTTATTAACCACAGAGACTACCGCAGGTACCGTTTCGCTCTTCGGCAATTCGGATACACGGTTCAATGCTCCGGCATAAATATCAAATGTCCAGCCATTAGCCTGTTTCCAAGTAGTCAGCCGATTGGCAAACTCATTCAGAAATGCCCGATAATCTTCACCATCCGCATGACAGAGATCGGTATCCAACGCATTCTCCCATTCCGGCTCGTTACCCATGACAAGTATTCCAATATTCTTCGCCATATCATAGGTTTTCAGTAATACTTCAGTTGCCTGAAATATGTACTCCATCTCCTTAGTTCCTACTTTGGGAACCGTATCGGTATATAATTCAAAAGGTATTTTCAGACTCAAGATGAATTTCACACGGTCGCCCAACGCTTTCTTGGCCTGAATAAACTTCAATGTAGGAATATGTGTCCTGATGGCATTTTCTTTCACACCAACAATCTTCCCGTTTTCATTTTGAAGAAACAGATTGGGGATATTGACAAATCCTCTCACCCAAGTCACTTTCGACTGTTTCAACATCTCTATTTCCGTAATCGGGTAATCTATATTTTCATTATAGTTCGCCCCCAAATCCTGCGCCTTTGTTCCCATCGAACATAAGAACAGCAATACAAACATTAAAAAAGCTTTCATTTTCATATACATACTTCAAGGTTAATTGTCCGACATCGAACAGAACAAAGGTAGAGAAATAAATCCCGGTAGAATAGAACGATTGTTTTATCAACGGGATTTATGTTCAGAATAAACATTTGACCTTATTTTAATGGTTCTTCTTCTACTTCACTGCGATAATAACCGTCCACTTCAGCAAAGAAATTCTGCTTCAGGGAGTCCAGAAGTTCGGGCTGTTGTGCCGCCATATTCTGTTGTTGAGTCCGGTCGGCTTTTACATTAAATAATCCGTATTCACCCAGATTACCCAATTCATTTCCGGTCAGGTTTCGTTCGGAACCTTTATAAGGAGGCATCATAATCCAGTCGCCCGAACGATAAGCCATACGTCCTTGCGCTTCCAGCACTACATCCTTGCGGGCAGTCTGCTCTTTTCCGAAGAAAGCATCCAGATAGTTCCGACTATCCAAACCTTCCGGCAAATCGGCATGTATCATCGACCCCAGAGAAGCAAGAATATCTACCTGGCAAACCAGTGCATCGGACACAACCGGCTGAATCTTTCCTTTCCAATAAACAAACAAAGGAATATGCGTACCACCGTCGAACAAACTATATTTACCTCCGCGCAGACCTCCTGCAGGAAGGTGATCGCCTGCCAGTTCGGGAGCACCGTCTTTGTAACCGTCATTCAGAACCGGCCCGTTATCGCTGGAGAAGATAATCAGTGTCTTTTCCAACAAGCCTTCTTTCTTCAAGTGGGCAAGCAGTTCGCCGACACACCAGTCTGCCTCAACGATGGCATCGCCACGAGGCCCCATCGTTGTTTTGCCCACAAATCGCTGGTGGGGAGCACGAGGGACGTGAGGTTCGTGTAAGCCATAATACAGGAAGAAAGGAGCACCTTTGTGTTCAGTAACAAAGTTCTTTACCTTATCTACAAAATAGTCGGCCATATCCTCGTCTTTCCAACGGGCTTTCTGTCCGCCTTTCATATATCCGATACGAGGAATTCCGTTTACTATAGAGTTATTATGTCCGTGTGCCCACTGCATTTTCAACATCTCCGGATGAGAAATGGCAGTCGGTTCGCCTTCAAAATTATGCTCGTAACTCACTTCGATGGGATCGGCCGGATCGAGTCCTACTACATCGCCGTTTTCCACATAAACTGTCGGGACACGATCGTTGGTTGCTGCAATCAGGCAAGAGTAGTCGAAACCGATTTCTTTGGCACCCGGTTTGACGGTTTCGTTCCAGTTGACATTGCCGTCTCCCATCCCCAAATGCCACTTTCCGATAGCTCCGGTCACATAACCGCATTGCTGCATCATCTTCGGCAAAGTAAACTGATTTTCATTAATGATAAGAGGAGCATCTCCCGGCAGGATTTTTGCATCCTTATTTTTCCACGGATACATTCCGGTCATCAAAGCGTAACGACTGGGAGTGGAAGTTGCCGAAGTGGCATATCCGTTCATGAAACAAACTCCGCCATGAGCCAGACTGTCGATATTCGGAGTATGAATCGTAGTAGAGCCGTAAGCGCTGACATCACCAAATCCCAGATCATCGGCAAGAATCACAATCACATTCGGCTTTTCTTCTACGTGCTGTGAGGTACAACCTACTAAAGACAACGTAGGAACTAGATAGATTATCTTTTTCATAATATTATGTAGTTAATAACGATGCAAATTTAGCCACCATTTATTTATTTATGTAGAACAAATGTTTAATAATGGGGAGAAATGTCCATCCTGCAACTATTCCAGAGAAATAAGGTATGAAAATGCGTGTGATGAATTAACTCGAAATGATAGCATAGGCCTGTCAATGTTCTATTTTTAATATTCTACAGAAAAATAGCCAGTTAGAAAGTAGCAAACTAGAAAATAAACTGTATAAATAAACGCATGAGCATACAAAAAACAGTCTAATATTGCATAAAGCCAAACAAGATATACATCTTTCTCTATTCAGGAACCGTTCATTGCCTTAAAACCAACGAAGTGTTCCTCGGTGTGCATCGACTTGTTCCTCACCGAGGAAGCTATCGTTCCCCGGTGAAGAAGATAAAAATGGACTATTAATTCCAATCAGCAGTTGAACTGCTGTGATTTATAAGTTTAACCGAGGTCATTA
>OFPS01001178.1_pt1 | contig 20230 bp, 20 predicted proteins | sample 1542111 | NCBI WGS metagenome assembly OFPS01 (sample SAMN04209233, study PRJEB22552) | human gut metagenome | biome: gut; material: feces | host: Homo sapiens | place: USA: Oklahoma | reverse complement strand
GATTATACGAGAAATGGTTTATTCTATGTACCAATATTTATATGTTTAGGACATATTATAAAGGCAGGCACAAGAAAAACCACAAAGTTTGATTTATTGTATGCTTTATTATTCTTTATTCTTATGAGTGTGGAAGGAAGTATTTTACATTATTATAATTTACAAAGACACGATAGTATGTATTTATTTTTACTTCCGCTTATGTACTTCTTGTTTTGCTGTTTAATGGATCATAGTAAAACATCAAATAAGAAAATAAGAAATATTGCAACATATATTTATATTTTCCACCCACTTTTTATTGTAGGAATTAGGTTTGTTTCTGGCATTATTGGAATGGATAAAATATTTGTTGAAAATAATTTAATACTTTATCTGTTGGTTTGTATAACAACAACAATATTTGCCTTTTTAATAGAAAAAATAAAGGAAGTAGTAAAAAATGAAAGAAAATAATTTGTTAAAAGACAGAGCATGGATTGAAATTGATTTAGACAATTTAGTAAATAATATAGGCGAAATAAAAAAAATAATTTCTCCAAAGACAAAGATAATGGCAGTTGTAAAAGCAAATGCTTATGGACACGGGGCATTATTAACAGCAAGAAAATTATCAGAAATTGGTATAACTGATTTTGCAGTGGCTACATTAGAAGAAGGTATATATTTAAGAAAAAATAATATACAAGGTAATATCTTAATATTAGGTTTTACTAATTTTGATGATTTAAAATATGTTATGAAATATGATTTAATTCAAACTATTATAGACTATGATTATTCTGAAAAGATAAAAGAGTTAAATTTTAATGAAAAGTTAAAATGCCATATAAAAATAAATACTGGTATGAATAGATTAGGAGAAAAATATAATCATTTAGATAAATTATATAAGATTTACGAAAATGAAAAATTAAATATTTTAGGAACATTTAGTCATTTATGCGTTGCAGATTCTAACACAAAAGAAGATATTGATTTTACTAACCGACAAATAGAATTATTTAATGAAACTATAAAAAGAATTAAAACAAAAGGATATGATACTGGAAAAGTGCATTTACAGAGTAGTTATGGGGTAATAAATTATACTGGATTAGACTATGATTATGTGCGAGTTGGTATTCTTATGTATGGAATAAATAGTTCATACGAGTCATATCAATTAACACATTTGAACTTAAAACCTGTTTTGTCATTGAAAGCCAGAATTACAAGTGTAAAAGAAATAAATAAAAACGATTCTGTTAGTTATGGAAGAACATACATTACAACAGAAAATAGAAAAATTGCCTCTGTATCAATAGGATATGCAGATGGAATACCGAGAAATTTATCTAACCAAAATATGCAAGTCAAAATAAATGAAAGTTATGGTACTGTAATAGGTAGAATTTGTATGGATCAATTACTAATTGATATTTCTGATATATCAAATGTAAAAGTTGGAGATATTATAACAATTATAGGAGAAGATAAGAATATTACTGTTGAACAAGTCGCTGATAAAGCAGATACTATTACAAATGAATTGCTATGCAGACTTGGAGATAGACTAGCAAGAATTATTGTCTGATTTTTTGGAAAGAATTTATAATTATTGTATAATAATAGAGAGGAGGGGTATGTTATGCACAGAATAGAAACATATATAAGATTAGGTTTAATTTTTGTTGTTATCATATATTTACCAATATTATTTAAGTTGAAGAAAAAAGGGATAAGTCCAACAAGACAAGTGAGTTATATAGGTCTAGTTTGTTCTATATTTCTCATAGTATTTGCAACAATGTTATTTATGCTGATTTCATTTGATTCGACGCATACATTAAATATCATTCCTTTTAATTGGAATGAAATTGGACTATATCAGTTTGTTGTTGAGAAAATTCCAAATATCCTATTATTTATTCCGTTTGGCTTTTCTGTTCCAGCAGTTTATAAAAATAAACGAAATATATGGAAGACTATGCTTATTGTATTTTTAACAACTTTTGGAATAGAGTTTTTACAGTATTTTATGGGTAGATCGGCAGATATAGATGATGTTATTACTAACTTTCTAGGAGGTCTTATAGGATATATTTTATTCTTGGCTTTTAATAAACTTCTTAAAAATACAAATTTCTGGAAAAAATTTATTAAAAATGAGATATAAATACGAATGTATAAATAAGATATTAACAAATGGAATTGAAATAAGAGATGTTGCAGATATACTTAGACATAGAAATGTAGAAACAACAGAAAATTATTATATTTCAAGTACAGAAAAATCTAAACAATTAGCAACTGATGTTTTTGATAAGATAATAAAATCTGAAATTATAGAAGAAATTATTAAATATAAATAATTGGATAGATTCATTGATAAAAACAAATATTTATAGTATAATGAATGTGCAAAAATACAAAACGCACATCGGTAAATATATGATATAGATAGTATAATGACCGTAGTAAATGAATGCAAACATTGTTTGCGATTTGTTTGCAAGAGAGAAATATTTATAATAACAAAAATACTATAAATATTATAAATATAATAGATTACCAAGACGCTAAAGCCTTGAAATATCAATAATATTATAAATATTATAAGTATTATAAATATGGGAGTTCCTACAACATGTGGAAGTGGCAAAAAGTACAAAAACTGTTGTGGTAAATAACCTCGCAAACCCTTATAAAATAAGGGTTTGTAAAAAATAAAGAATTAAAGAAATTGTCCACAGATGACAAAATGTCCACATCTTGTCCACATAAATATAAATTTGTGAACAAGAATTGATAAAACCTATATAAATTAAGGGATTATCTACGTGGACATATATTGTGGACAAAGTTATATAAATGTCAGCATTCGTAAATGTTGGCATTTTTTCGTTCACTAAATGAATTAGTGAAGGAGAGATAATTATGGTAAGCGTTAGAAAACGTGGAAAGGTATATGAATACCGTTTTGAAATTGCAACAGTTGAGGGAACTAGAAAATGGATAACAAAGTCTGGTTATCCAACAAAGTCGGAAGCATTTAAGGAGGGTGCCAAAGCATATAATGACTTTTACTATAATGGAACTAAAACTCAATTAAAAGAAAAGATGTCTTATGCAGACTTTTTAGATTTTTGGTCTCACATCATTTACAACTATACATTTAAATTAATTTAAACACAAATTATTAAAATTATTATATAACCATTGATTTTTAATATTATATCCTATATAATTTACTTAGAAGATTAAATCAATTATTACTATAATTATCTTATTATAAGGAGATGATAATATGGCCTACATAGAATTTAAAAATGTAGATAAAATTTATAAAATGGGAGAAGTAGAAATCAAAGCCTTAAAAGACACAACATTTGAAATAGAAAAAGGCGAACTAGTATGTATATTAGGACCTTCAGGAGCAGGAAAAACTACTTGTCTAAACATTTTAGGAGGGATGGACACACTAACAAATGGAAAGGTTATTGTTGATGGAGTTAGAATTGATAAACTTAAAGAAAAAGATCTTATAAAATATAGAAGAAATGATATTGGATTTGTTTTTCAATTTTATAATTTAATACAAAATATGAATGTACTTGAAAATGTTGAACTTGCCACTCAATTATGTAAAGACTCATTAAACCCAAATTTAATACTAAATAAAGTAGGATTAAAAATGAGAAAAAATAATTTTCCTTCACAACTTTCAGGTGGAGAACAACAAAGAGTAGCCATAGCAAGAGCAATATGTAAAAATCCAAAGCTGCTTTTATGTGATGAACCAACTGGAGCATTAGATTATAAAACAGGAAAACAAATATTAAAATTACTACAAGATACCTGTAGAAATGAAAAAATGACTGTTATCATTATTACACATAATTCAGCAATTAGTCCAATGGCAGACAAAATAATTAAATTTAAAAATGGCGCAGTTAGTGATATAATTATAAATAAAACTCCAAAAAATATAGCGGATATTGAGTGGTAATATGAAAAGCATGCTAATAAAACATATATTTATTAAAATAAAAGCTAATTATAAAAGATTTTTATCTTTATTATCTATGGCACTATTAGGAGTAGGATTTTATTCAGGTATTCAAGCATGTAGTCCAGATATGCTAAAAACATTAGATAATTTTTATGATAATAATAATGTTTACGACATAGAAATTACATCAAATCTAGGAATGACAGAAGAAAATTTAAAAGACATATCAAAAATAAATAATGTGGAAAAAGCTATTGGAATATATACAAAAGATGTTTATTTAAATACCAATAACGAAAAATATGTATTAAAATTAATTGCACTAAATAATGAAATAAATAAAGTTTATTTAGAAGAAGGAAAATTACCCAATAACAATAATGAAATAGCAGTAGAAAAATCATTATTAAATGATAATAACTTAAAAATTAATGATAACATAAATATTGAAAATAAAAATTATAAAATCGTTGGCACAATTATAAGTCCACTATATTTTTCAACAGAAAAGTCAAATACAACACTTGGAAGTGGAAAAATAGATTACTATGCATATTTAATAGAAGATGAAATAAAAAACGAAGTGTATTCAAATATTTATATAAATGTATCAAATGCTAAAAAAGAATTAACAAATAGCGATAAATATAAATCACTTGTCAAAGAAGTAACAAATAGTATTGAAAAAATAAAAGCAGAAAAAGAAAAAGATAGATATAATGAATTATATGGGGATATTATAAAAAATAGTAAAAAATATGGAATAAGCATTGATCAAACCAAATTCATTAAACCAAAATGGTATATTCAAAACAGATTAAATAACGAATCATATAAAGAACTTATAAATGCAAGTGATAATATTAAAAAGCTAGGAAATATTTTTCCTTTAATATTTTTTGCAATATCAATATTAGTAAGTCTTATATCAATGATGAGAATGATTGAAGAAGATAGAACAGAAAACGGAACTTTAAAATCATTAGGATATAACAATTTTGAAATAACACTAAAATATATCATATATTCCTTACTTGCAACAATTATTGGAAGTATATCTGGTGTTTTTATTGGTTCTTACTTAATACCATATGTAATTTGGAATATATACAAAAAATTATTCTTTATACCTAAATTCATATATTTAATTAATAGTAGTTTTAATGCATTAGGATTACTAATATGTACACTTTGTATATGTGGAACAGCAATATTTGTTTGTATTCATAACTTAAAAGAAAAACCCGCTAATTTAATGAGACCAAAAAATCCAAAAAGTGGCAAAAAAATATTTATAGAAAAAATAAACTTTATATGGAAAAAAATAAAATTTTCAGAAAAAATAACAATTAGAAATATTTTTAGATATAAAGCAAGAGTATTTACTACAATTTTTGGAATCGCTGGATGTACAGCATTAATATTAGCAGGTTTCGGATTAAAAGATTCAATAAAAGAAGTAACTAATTATCAATTTAATAATATATTTAAATATGATAAAACTTTAATAATTAACGAAAATAAGGATTATAACCTAATCAAAAACTATATAACTAATGACAATGATATAAATAAATTTACAGAAGTTAATACACAAACAATTACAGTAGAATATAACAATAAAGAACAAGATGTAACCTTAGTTACTCCAAATAACTTTAAAGAATTAAAAAACATAATATATTTATCTAATATAGATGATGGCAAAGAAATTGAAGAACCTCCATATAATACTTGTATTATAAGTGAAAAAACATCAAAACTATTAAATATTAAAATTGGAGACACACTAGCAATAATAAATAACGAAAATAATAATAAAGAAATAAAAGTATCTTATATTACAAAAAATTATATTAATCAATATATATATATAACAAAAGAAACATACAATAATATATTTAATAATTATAATATTAATTCATTTTTAGTAGATTTAAAAGAAATAAATAACGAAGAAAAAGAATCGTTTGATACAAAATATATTAGCGAAGGATATGTAAGTGCAATAGTTAACAACGAAGATATTAAAAATTCTATAAATGACATGTTATCATCAATAGATTCTATCGTAGCAATTCTAATTATCGCAGCAACTGCACTTGCCTTTGTTGTATTATATAATTTATCAAACATTAATATTAGTGAAAGAAAAAGAGAAATAGCAACATTAAAAGTACTAGGATTCTATCCAAAAGAAGTTGATAAATACATTAACAGTGAAACATTTATATTAACAACAATAGGAATAATAATTGGATTAATATTTGGTTCTTATTTAAGCCATTTTATTATATCAACATGTGAACCAGATTATATAATGTTTGATAGAAATGTTTTTGCTATAAGTTATATTTATTCAATACTGATAACAACAACATTTACCATTATTGTAAATATTGTTACACATTTTAATTTAAAAAAAATAAATATGATTGAATCATTAAAAAATGTTGAATAATCAAATTAAAAATCAAACCTTATTAGTTTGATTTTTATTAATACTACTTATCTAAGTAATCTAATTTCATGCTTGCTCTAACTTTTTTCATAGTTTCTTCAGCTTGTTTTTTAGCAGCAATTGTACCCTCTTGTAGTATTTTTTTTACTTCTTCCCTATTATTTTCATAATAACTTCTTTTTTCTCTATAATCTTTTAAAAATTCAGTCATATTATTTATAAGTTCTTTCTTACATTGAACGCAACCTCTACTACCAGTCTTACATTCATTACAAATAGTATCTAAATTATCGTTATTAATAATTTTATGATAATGACACATTTACTTGTGTCTTTTTAACTTCTTGCTATACGGGTATGAGAACAGGAGAAGTATGTGGATTGACTTGGGATGATATTGATTTTGAAAAAGAAACTATAAATATACAACATAATGTTTATGATAAACCGAAAGATGGAAAAGGTAGATGGTATATTGGAACTACAAAAACAGAAACAGGAACTAGAAAAATTCATTTAAGTCAAACCTTAAAGATAGCATTACAAAATTATAAAAAGAAACAAGATTATTTTAAAAAGATATATGGAAGAAGATATATTTACTATAATGTTGAAGATGTTAAAAATCAGTCTGGTAAAGTAGTTGAACATAGAATAGTAAGAGAGGAATTAAGTAATAAAGATTCTAAAAAAATAAATTTAATATTTACGAGAGAAAACGGTTTATATCTTGGAACAGATATTACTAGAATACCATTTAAAATAATTCATAATGAGTTAGGTATAAAGAAATGTAGATTTTATGATTTAAGAGGCTATCAAAATATTAAATAATGGAGTAGAGATAAGAGATGTCGCTGATTTACTTGGACATAAGAATATTGAAACAACAGAAAACTTTTATATATCTAGTACAGAAGATTCAAGAAAATATGCAACAGAAATATTTGATAATATATCAAAATCAGAAACAATAAATAAGATTATAGAATATAAAATTGATTTTTGATTTTACTTGGATTCATTGACTATAAAAATCTAATATTATATAATATATACGAATTACAAATGTGTAATTTATTTAATCGCATATTTGTTTATTCTATTATTATATAGTAGAATGATTGCAGTGAACGGATGTGGACAATGTCCACAATTTGTCCACATTAGAAAATACTTATAGTACAAATAATACAATAAATACAAATAATACAGATGATACCTAATACCAGAATACAATAAATACAGATAATACTATAAGTACAAATAATACTGATAATATAGGATTTTAAACTTCATGTGGAAGTGGAAAGAAATATAAGAACTGCTGCGGTAAGTAAGATAAATAAATTTAAATTTTATATTCCATCAAAAATATATTAGAAATATATAGCAAAACAGAGGTGTCAGCTAAATATAATTTGCTGACACCTCTTAAATAACGACAAAGATGAAAATACAAAATTGAAGTTTTTCTATAAAATGAAAATGCAATTTGTGCAAAAATTGCATAAGTTCAAATAGAAGAAACTCATAAAGTTAAAAGAATTTACTAAAATTATAATATAGATATGATTATTTCTATAGTATTTAGAGTTAATTCTAAAAAGGTCATTGAGTTTAGAACTTGGTTAATAAAATTTATTATTATTATCTATCAACAGTTTTTGTTGATAGTTTTTCTATTATAGTGATATAATTATTAGGGATGACAGTTATGAAGGAAAAAGAATTTAATTTAATAATAAATGATTTAATAAATAATGAAATAGTACTAGAAATGAAAAAATATTATCAACATGGTAGTACTAGTTGTTTTGAACATTGTTATAACGTTGCTTATGTCTGCTACAAGATGGCTAAAAAACTAAGATTGGACTATGTTAGTGCTACGAGAGGTGCTATGCTTCATGACTTATTCTTGTATGATTGGAGAACTCCTAAAAAAGATAGAGTAAATAAAAAGATGCATGCTTTTACTCATGGAGAGATTGCACTTAATAATGCTACTAAATTATTTAAAATTAATGATACAGAAAAAGATATGATACTTAGACATATGTGGCCTGTTACTTTAAAAGTGCCAAAAACTAAAGAAGGATTTTTACTAACACTTGCTGATAAGTACTGTGCTATTATTGAAACTAAGAATGATATAATGTATAATCTTAATAAAATATATTATTTTAATTATTTATATATTGCAGTAATTTTAATATTTAGAGGTATGTAAAAAAATCTATAAACATTACATTTATAGGTCCTTTTCTACTACTAATGGATTAAAATTATTTATTGCCTCAATTAACTTTGGATGTCTAATTATAAAAGAAAACTTCCTATTAATTTTGAAGAATAGACTAGTAATAGTCTTTTCTTTATGTTAAAATTAAATTATAGGGGATGTATATAATGAAAGAAGATACTTTAAATCAAATAAAAAATGAAGTAGAAATGACAAAATTAAATATTGAAAGAAATAATACAATGTTAAAAAGAATTAAAGAGCTTGAAAAGAATCGTTATGTTAGGGAGTATCTTAGTTTAGTTGGTTTATCTAATACTAAGCAAAAATTTATTACTGATACTGATGATGAGATAATATCACAAATATATGATAAATATATTCATAGAATAGATGAAAGGGATACTAATGGGATATATATTTATCTTGGTACTTTTAGATATTCTAGTACTGCTGATATAGTTTCTCTTGGTGATGATAGGGTTAGTTATGATGATGATAGAGCAGACTATAGATTATATCAAGATTTAGAACAACTTGCTTCATTGGTTGTTAATATCAAAGATTGTAAGGCTTTTGAAGAGAATAATACTATTATTAATCCTAACGGTTATTTTAAAAGTAGAGAATACTACAAAATACAAAAAGAATTTTTTATTACTGCAGTTAAGAAGGGACAAGAAACCGCTAGAAAGAGGATTTTAAAGAAATATCCTGAATTATAATAATTAGTACTGGCTTATATATGATAGATATGGATGATATATCATTTATAGACTACAGGCTATAAATGACACTCTAAGATTATAGCTTAGAGTGAACAATATAAAAATAATATAATATAATAGATTTTTTCTTAGAAATTTGATACAATATTTATATGATAAAGGAGAATAAAAATGGATAATATAATGAAATTTGGCATAGATGAAGCTAGAAAAACAATGAACGAAAACAAAGGTGGTCCTTTTGGAGCAGTTATTACTGATAAAGAGGGTAATATTATTAGTGTCGCCTCTAATAGAGTACTAGAACTACATGATGCTACTGCTCATGCTGAGGTAATGGCTATTAGAAAAGCAGGTAAAAAATTAGGTACTCATGATTTGTCTGGTTGTATTTTATATGCTACTGGATATCCTTGTCCTATGTGTCTGTCCGCTATTATATGGGCAAATATAAAAAAAGTATATTATGGTACTAATTTAAAGGATGCTGAAGATATTGGTTTTAGAGATGATTTTATATATAATTATATTAATAATAAAGATAAAGATATCTTAGATTTAGTAGAACTTAGCCATGATGAATGTTTAGAACTATTTAATGAATATAAAGAAAAGAACAAAGAGATATATTAAGGAGGATATATATATGGAAAAAGTCTATATATTTGGACATAGAAATCCTGATACTGATAGTGTTACTGCCGCTATTACACTATCTTATTTAAAAAATAGATTAGGTATGAATACTGTACCAGCAGTACTTAGTTCAATTAACTTAGAATCTAAGTTTGCTCTTAATTATTTTGGAGTAGAAGAGCCTATATTTTTAAATGATGTTAATATCAAAATAAAAGATTTACAATATACTAAAAATTATACTGTTAAAGAAAATGATTCTATATATGAGGCATATTATAGAATGAATAAAGCAGGTATTAGTAAGATACCCGCTATTGACAAGGATAAGAACTTACTTGGTATTCTTAGTATGAAGGATATTGCTAAAGATCAGTTTTCTTTTAACTATAGTTATGTTAATGCTACTTATGATAATATTTGTGAAGTTATTAAAGGTAAAAGCATACTTAGATTTGATGATAATATAGATGGTAATCTACTAGTGGCATCCTACAAGAGTACTACTTTTATCGAAGAAATTAATTTGGATAAAGATAGTATCTTAATTGTAGGTGATAGACATAGTATAATAGAGTATGCTGTTAATGCTGGTATTAAATTAATTGTGATTACTGGTAATAATGAGATAAAGAGAGAACATATTGATATAGCAAGAAAAAATAATGTTAATATTATTATTACTCCTTATAATACATTAGAAACTACTAAAATATTTAATTTATGTAATAATGTTACTACTATTCTTAATACTGAAAAGGTTCTATGTGTTAATGAAAATGATTCTATTAATGATTTTATTAAACTTGCTAATAAAACTAGATATAGTTATTATCCTGTTCTTGATAGAAAAAATAGATGTAAGGGTATTATAAGATTATCTGATGTCGGTTTTTCTCATAAAAAGAGTGTTATTTTAGTAGATCATAATTCTTATGAACAATCTGCGATTGGTCTTGAAGATGCTAATATACTTGAAATTATTGATCATCACAATATTGGTACTATTGGTACTAATATGCCTATTAGTTTTAGAAATATGCCTGTAGGTAGTACTAATACTATTATTTATTATTTATATAAAGAACATAGAATTTCTATTCCTAAAAAAATGGCTGGTCTTATGTTATCTGGTATATTATCTGATACACTAATTCTTACTAGTCCTACTACTACGGATAAAGATGTTGTAGCAGTTAAAGACCTTAGTAGAATAGCTAAAGTTAATTATAAAGATTATGGATATAAAATGATTAAGGCTGGTTCTTCTCTTGAAGGTATGACTATGGAACAGGTACTTTATAAAGATTATAAGAACTATGTAATTAAAGGTAATAAAGTTGGTTTAGGTCAAGTTATTACTACTGATATTAATGATGTTCTTAATAAGAAGAACGAATACATAGATTTACTTAATACCATTAGTGAAAAGAACAATTACTTATTTGTATGTTTATTTGTTACTAATATATTAGAAAATGGTACTTACGTACTTTATAGTGATAGAGCAAAAGATATTTTAGAATCTGCTTTTAACATTGATAATATTGAAGAGGGTATGTTCTTAAAAGGTATTGTATCTAGAAAACTTCAAATACTTCCAAAGCTTATGAATGATATGGAGTAATTGACTTTTGAATACATTTGTTGTATTATATAGGTGTATTTTGACGAAAGATAGGGTGTTTAATGGTAATGAAAAATATTATAAATATTAATGAATATAACGATTTAATCAACGAGTCAAATATAATAAGAAATGAAATAGAAGAAATAGATAAAGATATTATTAGTTCTAATAATGGAATTAAAACTGCAGGTAAAAATGTTAAAGGTGCTTTAGTTGCCGCTGGGACTAGTATTGCCACTTGTATAGTTACTTTGGCACTTAAAACTCCAATTTTAGTATCTTTTATATCTGGTGGAATGGCTGCTGTGTCATTTAATTGGGCTCTTACTGCTACTAGTTACATAAATATTGAAAAAAGAAGAATATTAGAATGTGATAATAAAAAAATGTCACTTATAGATAAGCAAGTTGAATTAAAAAAGAGAATATTAAGTATTGAAAAAAATAGAGAAAATAATTTTAACTTAACTGAAATAAGCAAAAATACAGCGTTTAATGTTAAAACCAAAGCAGGAGTTAAGGTTAGAAAAAGAAGTATTAATGATAACAAATAATTGTATTTATTAACTAATATATTTATAAAGCATATTTACTATTGTATTATTAATTATTCATTAAATAGTATTGATAAAAAAGTCAATATTATTTATTTGAAAACATTAATATATTAATAAGTATGCTTTTTATTTAATTTTTTGTTTCTTATTTTTAGGAAATCTGCTATAATATAGGAGAAAGAGGTGTTATAATGATTATATTATCAGTAAATGCTGGTAGTTCATCTTTAAAATTTACTGGATTTGAGATGCCTAGTGAAGATGTTCTAATCAGTGGTGTATTTGAAAGAATAGGAATTGATAATAGTTTTTATACTATTAAAGTAAATGGTGAAAAGATTAAGAAAGAGGTAGAATTACCTAATCATAAAGTTGCTTTTGAAATTTTAATTAAAGAACTTATGGACAATAAGATTGTTGAATCTTTGGATGAAATTAAGGGTGTAGGACATAGAATCGTACAAGGTGGTGCTTATTTTGATAAGACTGTAATTGCCGATGAAGATGCTGTTAGTAAAATTGATGAATTAGCTGGTTTAGCTCCTTTACATAATCATGCCGCTATTGTGGGTATTAATGCCGCTAAAGAAGTTATGCCTAATGCTGTTCAGACTGTTGTATTTGATACAGCCTTCCATCAAACTATGGCTCCTTGTGAATATATGTATGCAGTACCTTATGCTTGGTATAAAGAATATGGTATTAGAAAATATGGTGCTCATGGTACTAGTCATAAATATGTTTCTCAAAGAATGAATGAAATTCTTGGTAGAAATGATACTAAACTTATTACTTGTCATATTGGTAATGGTGCTTCAATTAGTGCTGTTAAAGATGGTAAGTGTGTTGATACTTCAATGGGTCTTACTCCTAATGCTGGATTAATTATGGGTTCAAGATGTGGTGATATGGATGCTACTGTTGTTACTTATGCTATGGAAAAGACTGGTATGACTCCTAAAGAGATGGATATTGTACTTAATAAGCAAAGTGGATTACTTGGAATAAGTGGTGTATCTAGTGATTCAAGAGACATTGAAGAAGGTATTAAAAATGGTAATGAAAGATGTATTTTAGCACAAGAAATGTATGTAAAGAGAATAGTTGAATATATTGCTAAATACTATGTTCTTCTTGGTGGATGTGATGCTATCGTATTTACTGCTGGTGTTGGAGAAAACTCTATTAGTACTAGAAAAGAAATTCTTAATAAACTTGCAGTACTTGGTATTAAAGTAGATGAAGAGGCTAACAATGTTAGAGGCGAAGAAAGAAAGATTACTACTGATGACTCTGCTGTTCCTGCTTACATCATTCCTACTAATGAAGAGTTAATGATTGCTAAAGACACTTATTCATTAGTATTACAAGGATAATATGAATATATATAAGCAAATATTTAAAGTAATTAAAAAATATGATACCATTGTTATAGCAAGACATATTGGTGCTGATCCTGATGCTTTAAGTTCTCAGTTTGCACTTAAGGAAATAATCTTAAAGACTTTTCCTAATAAAAAAGTATATGCTGTTGGTAATCCTGCAAGTAGATTTAAGTTTTTTGGAAATAATGAAAAGATAGATAACATCGATACTACTAAAGGGCTACTTATCGTTTTGGATACTCCAGATATTAAGAGAATTGATGGTGTTAGTCTTAATAATTTTGAATATGTTATTAAAATGGATCACCATCCAATTATTGATAAGTATGCTAATATTGAATTAATTGATGAAGACTCTTGTAGTACTAGTCAATTAATACTTGAATTTATATTTAATAATAAAATTGAAATAAACAAGGAAATAGGAGAAAAATTATATTTAGGAATTGTTGGTGATACTGATAGATTCTTACATGATTATACATCTTCGAAAACATTTAGTTTGGTTACTAGATTACTTGAAGAAACTAATATAGACTTTACTTCTTTATATAAAGTCTTATATCAAAGACCTATTTCTGAGATTAGATTTGAAGGATATATTTACCAAAATTTAATTCTTACTGAAAATGGTGTTGCTTATATTAAAATTACTGATAGAAAGTTAAAGGAATTTGGTGTAGATAGTGCTGCTGCTGGTAACATGATTAATGATTTAAAGTTTGTTAATGAAATTATTGTTTGGTTATTTCTTACCGAGGATATTAAAAGTAATTTAATCAGGGCAAATATAAGATCTGTTGGTCCTTATATAAATGATGTTGCTACTAAATTTGGTGGTGGTGGTCATAAATATGCTTCTGGAGTAAAACTTAAGACTTGGGATGATTCTGATAAATTAATTAATGAACTTGATGAGTTAGTTAAGAATTATAAGAATTAAGCTATTTATTACATTGTTATAATTTAATCATAGTTAATAATTAAAGTTAAACTTATGTTTGACTTTTTTTTATTGTTGTGATAAAATATTAACTCGCTGAAGGGGAAGAGACTGCAAAGTAATTTTAAGGAGGTTTTTATGGATAAAATAATTAATGAAATTAGTAATATTAAAGTATTGAATTTAAAAGAATATAATAATCTTATTAGTAGATATGGTATTAATGATGTTAATCTAGCATTTAAGCAAATACTAAATCTTAGTACTAAAAAACAAGAATTACTGAAATTATATAGTATTGCTTTTATCGTTATTGATATAACTAGTCAAAATAAAAGAAATAACATTTATGGTTTCTTATGTAATAAATATGGTCAAGATGTAGTAGATAAGTTTATATCAGAATATGAAATATCAATTCTATCTTTTATTGATGATGATAAAATTAATGAATTACTCAATGCCGCGATTGACTTTGAAGAAACAAGAGAAAACTTAAATAACGAAGAAAAAAGTAATGATGAAAACATTGATAACAATAACTTTTATACTGATAGTGACTCTGTCAAGGTGTATTTAAGGGAAATTGGTAGTTTACCTTTATTAAAAGCTGAAGAAGAAAAAGCTATAGCAATTGCCGCTAAAAAAGGGGATGAAAAAGCCAGAAAAAAATTAATTGAATCTAATTTGAGGCTTGTCGTTTCTATAGCTAAGCATTTTGTATATCATGGACTTTCTCTTTTGGATTTAATACAAGAAGGAAATCTTGGTCTTATGAAAGCTGTAGAAAAATTTGATCCTTATAAAGGATTTAAATTTAGTACTTATGCCACTTGGTGGATTAGGCAAGCTATTACTAGAGCACTTGCCGATAATGCTAATACTATAAGAATTCCTGTTCATGTCCATGAACTTATTGGAAAAATTAATAGAACAAAAAAAATCTTAACAATGACTAATTCTGGTGAACCTAGTGATGAAGAGGTGGCAAAGTATCTAAATATTGATGTAGCAAAAATTGAAGAAGCTAAGTTAATAACGGAAAAAACAAATTTGATCTCTTTAGATACTCCTATTAAATCTGATGGAGATAGAGAAGATTCTGTTATTGGAGATTTTATTCCTAGTACTGATGATGATCCGGAGGAAATTGCTTATAAAATGGCACTTGAAGAAACTATCAAAGAAGTTTTAGCCACTTTAACTCCTAGGGAACAAAAAGTTTTAGAGTTAAGATTTGGACTTAATGACAATAAAATTTTTACACTAGATGAAATTGGCCAAATGCTTGGTGTTACTAGAGAAAGAATTAGGCAAATTGAAAATAAAGCTATAAGAAAAATAAAAGTTCCTGTTAGGAGAAAAAAGTTAGATCCTTTTATTAAATAATTAGATATAAGTACAAGTTGCTTATATCTTTTTTACTCTAATAGTTTTCAAAATGCTACAAAAGTGTTATAATTATTAGGAAAAGAGGGATAGAGGATATGTTAAAAATAGAAAATCTAGAAGTTACTACAGATAATAAGAAAATATTAAAAAATTTTAATATGGTAATTAATGATGGTGAAATTCACGTTATAATGGGACCAAATGGTACTGGTAAATCGACATTATCACGAGTAATTATGGGTGATCCTAATTATAAAATCATTAATGGTAGTATAGAATTTAATGGCGATAATTTAAATTCTTTTTCTACTGATGAAAGAGCTAAGAAGGGAATATTTCTTGCTATGCAATATCCTATGGAAATAGAAGGAGTATCAAACCAAGACTTTCTAAGAACTGCAATTAGTAGTGTTAATAATAAAAGAATAGGATTATATGATTTTATATTAAAATGTGAAAAAGGTGCTGAAGAATTATCTATGAATAAGGATTTAATTCATCGTAGTTTAAATGTTGGCTTTTCAGGTGGTGAAAAGAAGAAGAATGAAGTATTACAAATAAAACTTCTTATGCCTAAATTTATTATTTTAGATGAACTTGATTCTGGACTTGATGTAGATAGCCTTAGAATTACTAGTGAAAATATAAAGAAATATAAAGCGGAAAATCCTAGTACTTCTATTTTAATTATCACACATCACCCTAAAATATTAGAATACTTGCATCCTGATTATGTTCATATAATGAATAATGGTAAAATTATTAAAACTGGTAATTATGATTTAGCAATGGAAGTAGAAAAAAATGGATACAATTATTTTAAAGATAGTAATAATGATATAACTAAAGAGGTAACTAATGAATAAAATAAATGTAGTAGATAATAAGATTATTCCTTTTGATAATACTGATGTTATATTAAATAATAATATTATTACCTTTACTAATAACGGAGACTATTATTTAGAATATATTACTTCTGATAATGTTAATATTACTATAAATATAGAAGATAATGTATGTGTACAGTTATTTGAATATTCTAATAATAACGATATTAATACTAATATTACATATAATTTAGGAAAAAATTCTTCATTAATAATTAGTAAGTTTTATTATAATGATAATACTAACGAAGAAATTAATATTTATTTAAATAAAAAGAATGCTAATATTAAATATAATTTTTCTAGTATTAGTAATAATGATAATTTTTATAAAATTAATGTTTATCATTTAGATAATAATACTAGTAGTGATGTATTTAATAGAATTGTAGCTAAAGAAAATAGTTCTAATTACTTTGATATTAATAGTTATGTTGATAATGGTATTAAGGACTGCTACTTAAATCAAAGTACAAAGATTGTTACTTTAGGTGATTCTGATAATAGAGTTAATCCTAATATGTTTATTAGTGAAGAAGATGTTACCGCTATTCATAGTTCTACTATTGGTAGTATTAATGAAGAAGATTTATTCTATTTGATGAGTAGAGGTATATCATATAATGATTCTGTTAAATTAATTATTAAAGGTATGATACTTTCTAATATTAATCCTGATATGGAAAATATGGAAAGAATACTTAGTATTTTAGATTCGATTGGAGGTGAATAAATGCATAGAGATGATTTTGCAATGCTTTCTAATAATATTGTTTACTTTGATAATGGTGCTACTACTTTAAAACCTAAATGTGTTAGAGATGCTATTTGTAAATACTATGATGAATATACTGCTAATGCACATAGAGGGGACTATAAAACTAGTGCTATTGTTGATAATTTATATGAAAGTACAAGAGAAGAAATTAAAAATTTTATAAATGCTAAAGAAAACTCAGAAATCGTTTTTACTAGTGGTACTACTAATGGAATGAATATGATAGTTACAGGCTTTTTTAAGAATTATCTTAAGAAAGATGATGAAGTATTAATTACACTTAGTGAACATGCTTCAAATATTCTTCCGTGGTTTATTTTACAAAAAGAAATTGGTATCAAAGTTAAATATATTCCTTTAAATGAAAATCATGAAGTTACTATTGATAATTTTAAAAAGAGTATTACTAATAAGACTAAAGTTGTATCACTTGCTTATGTTACTAATGTTGTAGGAGATGAAAGACCTATTAAAGAAATTAGTAAGATAGCTCACGATAATAATATTTTAGTAGTAGTGGATACTGCTCAGGGTATTCCTCATAAAAAGATTGATGTTCAAAAAGATGATATAGATTTTATGGCTTTTTCAGGGCATAAGATGTATGGACCTACTGGGGTTGGAGTTTTATATGCTAAGTTTGATTTACTTGATAAGATTACTCCTATGAACTATGGTGGTGGTATGAATGCCATATTTACTAAAGATGGTTATGTTGAACTTAGAGAAATTCCTACTAGACTAGAAGGAGGTACTCCTAATATAGAGGGAGTATTAGGTCTTAGTGCTGCTATCAAATATTTAAATAATATAGGTATGGATAAAATTAATAAATATGAAAAAGATCTTAGAAGATACTTAATTAATGAACTTAATAAACTAGACTTTATTGAAGTATATAATAAAGATGTTGATACTAATATTGTAGCATTTAATATTAAAGGAGTATTTGCTCAAGATGCTGCTATTTACTTAGATAAATATAATATATGTGTTAGAGCAGGTAATCATTGTGCTAAAATTCTTGATAATGTATTTAATATTAGTAATACTGTTAGAATTAGTTTAAGTTTCTATAATAATAAGGAAGAAATTGATTTACTTATTAATGTACTTAAGAATAGTAGTAATATATGGAAGGAAATATTATAATGGATAGAGATTTAAAAAGAAGTATTATTTTAGATAATTATCAGAATCCTAATATGAAACATACTAGTAATGAAGATTATGTTAAGATTAATACAAGAAATGTTAGTTGTATTGATAATTTAGATATTTATTTAAAGATAGAAGATAATATTATTAGAGATATTTCTTTTGAAGGTGAAGCTTGTGTTATTAGTATATCTTCTACTAATATTTTAGCTAATATGCTAGTAGGTAAATCTAAGGAAGAAGGTATTTATTTAATTGATAATTATCTTAAGATGATTAATGAAGAAGAATATGATAAAGATGTACTTAAAGAATTACTTGTTTTTGATGATACTAGTAAGCAACCATCAAGAATTAAATGTGCTACTTTATCCGCTAATGGTATAAAAGATTATTTAGAAGAAGAAAATCACTCATAGTTAAATGGGTGATTTTTTATGTATCAACAATATCTGTTGATAATTTATAAATAGGTTAATTTAGAGACTTTTTTAGAAAGGCTCTAAATTATTATAGAAAGACCTAGGCTTTCTATAACACGAAAGAGACTACAGGCTCTGAAGTAAAAAAAGTTTGTAAAAAGAATGTAAATATGTTTAATTTACTTCTTTTTTTTAGTATAATATTATTTAGGAAGTTTAGGTGATATTATGCAGGATAAAATGGAAAGATTGCTTAATCAAATAGGCATGAACAAAGATTATTTAGAGAATGCTAGTATTGATAAGATTATAGTGTATGAGAAAAATAATTTATGGGAGTTTATTATTAGTAATGATAAAGTTTTACCTGTATATATATATGATGAATTATGTAATAAAATAATGAATACTTTTAATACTATTAAAGATATTAATGTTGTTATTACTACGAATAATAATAGTAATGAATATTTAGAAGATTATTTTGATAGATTAATAGATTTATTTAGTGATGAGAGTATTAAATATAAGACTTTTATTGATAGAAAGTTAAATATTGATAATGATAATTATATATTTGATGTTTATAATAAAGCAGAGCTTGCTTATATGACTGAAAAGAAAGAATATTTGAATGAAATGCTTAATAGATATGGATTTAATGGTAATTTTGTTTTAAATCTATGTGAGAATAAAGAGAATGATATTCTTAATCAAATTGAAAAAGATAAAATAGTTAATATACCTAGTATGGTGTCTCCTATAAAGGAAAGTGTTCCTGATAAAGTAGAAGAAAAAAAATACTTTAGACCAAAGAGAGATACTAGTATTACTCCTATTAAGGATTTAATGTATGAAGTAGATAATATTACTATTAATGGGATGATCTTTGGTATGGATATGTTTGAATCTAAGAGTGGATATAAGATTATTACTCTTAAGGTTACTGATAATAGTGATAGTATTTATGTTAAGATGTTTACTAAAGATAATGATGAATATGCTAGAATT
>OFPS01001176.1_pt1 | contig 20263 bp, 18 predicted proteins | sample 1542111 | NCBI WGS metagenome assembly OFPS01 (sample SAMN04209233, study PRJEB22552) | human gut metagenome | biome: gut; material: feces | host: Homo sapiens | place: USA: Oklahoma | reverse complement strand
TACTAAGAATTTTTTTTAACCTAGTATCAATTTCATATAAAAGTACAAAATCGGCCTTCTTAAGCAATTTTTTAGTTAAATTACCACTACCAGGTCCAATCTCAATAATCATATTATTTTCTTTATAATCAATAGCATTAGCAATATTATCAACTATACTATCATCTATCAAAAAATTTTGCCCTAAACTTTTTCTAAAATCAAAATTATAAATCATTAATATATAACAATAACAAAAATTTCAGTCAGTATTAAAAATACTGAAATTAATGTTAATCCCAATCCAATTTTACCAATATTACTTTTTTTATTAACTAGAGCAAAAATTAAAGAAATAATCGTAAAGAACATCGTAGTACTAACAAAACCCAATCCATATATAATTCTTTCATAAGCTTTAGTATACATACCAACCTCACTTATATCGTAAAAAAACAATGAAAAAGACAATATAAAAGATATAATACTAAAAACCAAAGTAACAACATTAAAAAGTTTTATATTATTCTTTTTACTTTTCACCTTATTTTCACGTTTTTTTAATATAACACCACAATTTAAACAAACATAAGCATCTTCATCAACTTTATTACCACAATTTGAACAATACATAAAAATTCCTCCTACTAGATAATTTTACCACATAAAAAAAATAGAATCAATAACTATGATTCTATTTATGATAAGTTTCATTATTTAATATTTTACATGATCTATAAATCTGTTCTAACAATACAACCCTAAATAACTGATGTGGAAAAGTAAATTTAGAAAATGATAATTTATAATTACTTATTTCTTTTATACTTTTATCTAAACCATCAGAGCTCCCAACAATAAATATAATATTAGGATTAGTAATAAATATTTTATCTATTTTATTAGCAAGTTCCATAGAAGTAAGCATATTACCTTCAATCTCTAAAGTAATAACATAATCATTACTCTTAATATGTTGTTTAATCTTGATAGCTTCTTCTTTCATATTAGAGTCATCTACTTCAATAATATTTATTTTATGATACTTAGAAATTCTCTTTTCATAATCAGAAATGGCATCTCTTAAATACTTTTCTTTAACTTTTCCAACACATATAATCTTAATCATAACTTAACAAGCTCCGTTTCCTTATTTTGCTTAGCAATAATAATATTATCAACATGAGTATCAGTATCATTAAGCCTTTCAATAAGTGTGTTATAAGCAAGCTCCTCAGTATTATTATCTTCAGATAAGTGAGCTAAAATAATACACTTAGTATTATCTCCTATAAAAGAAGATAAATATTTAGCCGAATCATAATTAGATAAATGACCCTTATCAGACAATATTCTTTGTCTTAAGTTAAACGGATAACTACCATTATTAAGCATTTCAATATCATGATTAGACTCCATAACATAAACATTTCTATTACTTAAAATATCAAAATACTTCTTATTAATATATCCAGTATCAGTAATATAAACAATAGAGTCATCACCACTTATGATTATATATCCTCTAGAATCAGGGGCATCGTGAGAAGTTTTAATAGCAATAACATGCATATCTTCAATATCAAACTCATTTTCTAAAAATACATAATTATTTAAATAATCTAAACTTTTTAACATAATATCTGTAATATAAACAGGAATATTATATTTATTTTCAAACACCTTAAGTCCCTTAACATGGTCAACATGAGTATGAGTAATTAGTACTGCATTTATTTCTTCAGGCTCAACACCAATATCCTCTAATTTTTCCTTTACATATTTAGCACTATTACCAATATCAATAAGTATTTTTACCTTTTCAGATTCTATATAAGTAGTATTTCCTTTACTACCAGAAGACAATACACAAATTTTCATCAATATAAATTTAGAGGATTAACAGGAGTTCCACTAGAGCTACCAACCATAACTCCAAAATGTAAATGTGTACCACCATAAGGGTTATAAGAACTAGGTGTAGGTACAACATATCCGGTATTTCCCATAGTTGCTATTTTTTGTCCTCTAGCAACTGTTTGACCAACACTAACATTAATATCTCTTAAATGCATATAAATAGTATAATAACCTCCTGCATTATGATTAACTATAATATAATTACCTCTTCCACCATTACATCTAGTATAACCTGGTGAACAACCACCAACAGCTTTAACAACCACACCATTATTAGCAGCATATATTGAAGAACCATAACCAACATATATATCTAAGGCATCATGGAAAGAACCCCAACGATATTCAAAATAAGTAGTAATAGTATAAGGTTTGTCAGTTGGCCATGCCCAATAACTTAAATCAGCAACATTAGGAGCATATTTTTGACCCTTAACAATAATCCTATTAATAGCAGGTTTAATTTCCGTAGAGCTAGCAACAGTACCAGAAACCAATTGACCATTAATATACTGACTCTTTCTTGTTACTTTATATAAGCCATTTTCACCATCTCTAATAACTTCTTGATAACCAACATATTGACTAGAATCATATTGAATTTCCGTATCATAATCACGTTCTTCTTCTCCAACACTATGTACATCTACAACAACAGATACTATAGGATCGATTAGTCCAACATTTACTTTTTGATTTTCATAAAGTAAATTATTAGCACTTGTAAAACTTGGATTAGCAATCAAAAATTCCTGAACATTAAGCTTATGACTACTAGCAATTGATTCAATACTATCATCTGCTTTAACAGTATAAGTTTCCTGTTCATCAAGTGTTCCATATAATAAATACTTACTAAGTTCATCACTATCAACAAATATTTTTTGATCAGTAGGAATTAAAGCTTCTTTATAAGTAATTTCATCATCAACATCAATATTCTCTATCATACTACCTGAATCTTTAACCTCTTCTTGTGTACCAGCTAAAAACTTCTCATATTGATCTTTATCAACAAAAGCTTTAATAGTATTTTCCAAAGCATCATCAAAAACTTCCTTAGATAATACATAAATATTAGTTGTCTTAGTTTCGTTTTCTTCTGAATCTTCACTCTTTACTTTACTAACAATTTTAATTTCATAACCCTTAACAGTAAATTTCTTATTATCAATAATTTTATTATATATCTGTTCATCACTATTAACAGAAGTATCATAAGTAAAATTCTTTTTTATTTCAACTCCTTTAGGAGTATATATAGTATCAACATTGTACTTATTTTTTAATTCTTCTTCTTTAACATTTATATAATCCTCAAAACTTTTCTTAGAAACAATATTACCAATACTTCTACCATCTAAGTAAACAGTATAAACAGTTTGTGGTTCAATAGTAACATTTTTAAAAAATACCAATAAAAATATCCCTAAAGAAATAACAATCAGAGAAACAATAACACCAAATCCCCATTTATTATTATTTACCACTACTATCACTCTCCCTCTTTATAGATAAAAATGTTGATGTCTTCTTCTTAAATAACAAATCAATAGTTTTAGTAGGACCATTTCTGTGTTTAAGAATAATAAGTTGAATAGGATTAGGAACCTCGTCACCAACAGGAACTTCAACATCAGGGGCATGAAGTGCCGCAACAATATCAGCATCTTGCTCAATAGAACCAGATTCTCTCAAATCACTAAGAACTGGTTTTTTGTCTTCTCTTTTTTCAACACTTCTTGATAACTGTGATAAAGCAATTACAGGAACTTCAAGTTCAAGTGCCATAGTTTTAAGTGCCCTAGATATTTCAGAAACTTCTTGCTGTCTAGAACCAGAATATCTAGAAGAAGAATCAATAAGCTGTAAATAGTCAATTATAACAAGACCTAAACCATCACCTTGCGTAGCGAGTCTTCTACATTTAGCCTTAATTTCAGCAGGAGTAACCCCTCCAGCATCATGAAAATAAATATTAGTATCAGCAAGTATACTAATTGCTTCATTAAATCTCTTCCAATCCTCATTTTCCAACTTACCAGTACTAAGTTTCTTATTATCAATTTGTCCAAGAGAACTAATCATTCTCATAATAAGTTGTTCAACAGGCATCTCTAATGAAAATATTGCAATATTTTTTTTAGTACTCTTAGCAGCAGCTAAAGCCAAATTAAGAGCAAAAGCCGTTTTACCAACAGCAGGTCTAGCAGCAATAATAATTAACTGTGTTGGATGTAATCCTTCAGTCAAAGAATCAAGTTCACCAAAACCAGTAGTCAAGCCATTAATTTTACCACCATTTTTAGATAAAAACTCTAAATCACTTTGAGCTTTACTAAGTACATCCTGTACTTTTCTAAATTCACTTGTCTTTCTAAATTTAGAAATATTAAGAATATCTTTCTCTGCTTCATCAATAGTATCAGCAGCATTAACTTCTGCATTAGTGGCCTTATTAACAATATCCGTAGCTACTTCAATCATTTTTCTTAAAGTATACTTTTCACTAACTAAATTAATATAATATTCAATATTGGCTCCAGTAGCAACAGAATTAACTACTTCATTCAGATATTCAACTCCACCTACTTCACCAATTTTGTTTATATTAATTAAATATGTTGTAACTGAAGTAATATCTACCGGAGTATCATTCAAATATAATGATTTAATAGCGTCAAATATCTTACCATGACTATCTAAATAAAATATATCTTTATCAGCCTCTTCACATCCTCTTTGAAGAGATTCTCTAGACCAAAACATTGAGCCAAGTAAACACTTCTCAGCTTCAATATTTTTAGGTAATTCTTTATTCATAACTCACCTACTTCTTTATAAGTTCAACCCTAACCTTAGCAATAACCCCTTTATATAATTGAACATCTACATAAAACGCTCCAAGTGAAGATAAACTCTCATTCATCATAATCATCTTTTTATTAACGTCATAACCAAGTACACTTAGTTTTTCACAAATTTGTTTACTAGATATAGAGCCAAATACTTTCCCATCATTTCCTGCTTTAACATCAAAAGAAAGTTTTTCAGATTCAATTTTCTTTTTAATTTTATTTGCTTCTTTTATATTTTTCTCTTCATTCTTCTTATTATTCTCTATTTCTACTTCTAATCTATCACCACTAGATTTAGTATATTTAACAGCATATCCATTCTTAATTAAATAATTAGTAGCATATCCATCACTAACTTCTTTAATTTCATTCTTTTTACCTTGTTTTTTTAAATCTTTAATAAAAATAACCTTCATAATGTATCCCACCTCTTACTTATCTATTATACAATATTTTTATAACAATGTCATTAAAAAAAGAAAAAATATAGCCATTACTGACTATATTATTATTTACAAAATGGAACAAATCCCATGAATCTTGCTCTTTTAACTTCTTGAGCAACATGTCTTTGATGTTTAGCACAAGTACCTGTAAATCTTCTAGGTAAAATTTTACCATTATCATTAATATATTTAGATATAATTGCTACATCTTTATAATTAACAGGTTTTCCTGCACACATATGACATATTTTTTTTCTTTTTTTACGAAATTCAGCCATGTTTATCCTCCTTTTTTAGAATGGTAAATCATTGTCACTAATTTCAATTGAATCTCCAAATGCTTCAAATGGATCTTTATCAACAGATACAGTTTCCATATTATTCATATTAGAAGAAGAGCTTACACTATCTTCTCTAGGAGGTTCAGGTAAACTATTAAAATCATTACTACTAGTATTAGTACCTTTAGAATCTAAAAAACTAATATTATTAGCAAGAATCTCAGTAACATAAACTCTCTTACCATCTTTATCTTCATAATTTCTTGTTTGAATTCTTCCGTCTACTGCTATTTGATTACCTTTTTTTTGATATTTAACAAGATTTTCAGCTTGCTTATCCCAAACTACACAATTAATAAAATCAGCTTCTCTTTCACCATTTGCATTAGTAAAATTTCTATTTACTGCAATTGAAAACTGACAAACATTTCTACCAGTAGATGTAGCTCTAAGTTCAGGATCTTTAGTTAATCTTCCTATCAATAATGCTTTATTCATACTTATTCTCCTTATTTATCTAGGTTAATAACAAGATGTCTAACAACATTTTCATCAATTCTAGCTACTCTATCAAATTCTTTAACAGCAGCATCATCAGATGTTTCTATGTTGTATAAAAAGTAATAACCTGATTTAAATTTCTTAATTTCATAAGCAAATTCTTTTTGACCTAATTCTTTAGATAAAGTAATCTTAGCTTTGTGATCAGTTAAAATCTTCTCTAATGATTTAACAGTACCTTTAACAGTAGCTTCATCAACATCTGGTCTTACAATAAACATAATTTCATAATTTTTCATTATTACACCTCCTTTTGGACTAACGGCCTTATTCAGGCAAGGAGCTTTCGCTCATCAAGTATTATAGCAGTTTTGACAAAATATGTAAAGTTTTTTCATTATTTTTTTATTATTTTTTTCACTCCAAGCTTATAATCTTGGAGTATTATTTTGAGCCATTAAGTCTCAAAATAATATATCAACCATATCTATCATATAGAAGCCATAACTACATATACAAAATAATTATATTATTTAAATGCACCATCATCATTAAATATAACATTAATAGAATAATTTTTCATTTTATCTATAACATCTTTTTTATCTTTACCATCAAGTAAAAAAGTCTTATAATTACTTTGTTTACATGGAATAAAAGTATAATTCATATTACCTTCATTATTAATAGTCACAGATAATATTCCCGTATCTTTAGTTTCTTTATTAAATATAAAATCTCCTAAATTATAAGCAATTAACTTATTATTATATATCTCCATACCCTGAAGTACATGAGCATGACTACCAATAACTAAATCAGCTCCCATATCAATATATTCTTTACCAGTAGTAAGTTGAACATCTTCAAGTTCATTTGAATCTTCTTTTCCCCAATGAATTAGTAGTATAACAAAATCACTCTTTTCTTTTTCTTCTTTTATTCTCTTAAGCAACAATTCATTATCATAGCATCTAAATATTCCACTAGAAGTTTCAGTTGCGCCAGGAGTAACAATATTCTTTTCAGCTCTACTTGAAGATAAAAAAGATATTTTATAACCATTAGCAATATAGTAAAAAGCAGAACTTGCTTCTTCTATATTAGAGCCACCACCGACATAACTAATGCCATATTTATCTAAATATTTAATAGTATCAAGAAAAGCATCTTCTCCATAATCATATGCATGATTATTAGCAATAGAAACAATATCAACACCCATTTCATCATATATTTTTAATCTTTCAGGTCTTGCTCTAAAATTATATAATTTATTAAGTTTAGTTCCTCTATTACTTATAGTAAACTCATTATTAGCAACCATTATATCACTAGATTTCATAATATTGACAACATTATCATCTAGTATACCGTAAACACCTTTACCTCTTGAATCATAATAAGGCATTATATCAAAATTATCTGCTAAAGATATATCACCAACAAAACTAATAACAGTTTTATCCTTATTATTAATTATCTTTACTTTATCATTATTATCATATATACCATTATATTCATCAAGTAACACTCTATAAGTTTTTCCAAAAATATCATGCCATATTTTATTTGTATAACTATTATTAGTATAAGCAGTCAAAATATTATTTAAAGTATCTATACCATACTCATCACATACATACTCTAAAAAATTATTATCTAATTCATTATTAAAAGAGACAATATCCTTAATAATATTATTTTTATTATTTACAGCAGCAGAACAGCCACAACATAGTAAAGAAACAACAATACATAAAAATTTAATAATTTTATTTACCACTATAAACCTCATACCATTCTTTTAACTTACTAGTACCAGAAGATACCAATTTTTTAACAAAATCCCAACCTATTCTGCAGTTATCTTTAACATCTTTAAATATTTCTTTAGCGGTATTACATCCATTTTCATGATTTTTACATATTTCAGTTGAAATATCTAAATATAAAGTAACCAATTTTTCTTTAACGTTATTATATATTTTACTGCCATTACTAGAGATTGTTTCTTTATAGCCTGGAATATACTCTTCAATTTTATTATCTATTTTTAAAGCAATACTAATAATTTTAAGCTTTGCAGTACTACTCAAATCATTAAAAGTATGTCCTTTAATTTTACCATCATAAAATATAAAATCAACTATAGTAATAAAATATTCTTTAGCTTTATCTTTAACATCATTCCAAGAATTATTGTTAACTTCATCATACTTTTTTTCAAAGTAATTAACAACATCTTCTTCAGATGTAACAGAATCATTATAGTTATCATCACTATTATCTTTAATATTTACATCATTACTATTTTGATCGTTATCTTCTTTGCTTTCATTTTTTGTATTATTTTCTGTATTATTTTCTTCATTATTTTCATTGTTATTTATTCCAAATTTTTCCATTTTGTCAGTTTTATTCTTAATAATTAAAAAACTTACAGTTGCAATAAACAATACACTAATAGTAACAATTAAAATCAAAATTTTCTTTTTACTCATACACATCACAACAATATAATATCATTAAATCTACAAAAATACAATATTGACATAACAACATATTTAAAGTATTATATATAAATGCAAGGAGTTAGAACATGAAAAAACAATACGTAACTGTAGGAACAGAAACAATTTCAAGTAATATTTTTAGAAAAATATTACGTCCACTAAACAATTATACTTTTAAGCCTACTGGTGGTCTCTGGGCATCAGAATTTAATAAATATATGGTAAGTGATTGGTATGAGTATATAATATATGAAGGTTCATATCTACAAGCAATAAAAGATATTACTCTAGCAGCTGTCTTTACATTAAAGGATGCTGCAAAAATATTAACCATAGATTCTTGTAATCAAATTAAAGAACTAGCAAAAAAATACCCATCATATCATCACATATTAGGATTATGCGAGCCACTAACCACCAAAAATAAAATATTTGATTTTGAAGAATTATCAAGAGAATATGATGGTGTTTATATTAATTATTATGGAATAAACTTTTCAAGAGAAATAGAAACTTTTAAAGATTGGAGTATAAATACACTTCTGTTATTTAATATTGACTGCATAGAAAAATATCAAAGTATTAATATAATGCCACAAAATCCATACGATAGCGAAGACTTACCTCAAATAATTAGTACAAGTAATGATAAAACAATAAACAAACCATGTGATATTTACACACACCTATATTTATACACAAAAAACTTATTCAATGAATTATTATCATTTTATCCAAACATAACTGACTATGATAATTACCTCGAAACAATTGCGGAAATTATAAAAAGATGCAAAGTATTAATAACTAACGAAAAATCAAAAGAAATTAAAGAACTATTTAAAACATTAGAAAATGAAAAAATACCATTATTTAATGAAAGGCAAAAAGAAATAGCCATTTACAATATTATTTTAAATTATTTATCAGAATATTTAATTAACAGCAAAGAATTTATAAAAGAATTACCCAAATCTATGATAAAGCAAAGAAAATGGTATGAATTTTAACTTGCTCTATCATAAATAAAATGATATAATCTTTATGCGGAGGAATCATTATGATAGATATAATAGTTGATACTATAATAGATGTATTAAAATTAATACCATTTTTGTTTGTTGCTTTTCTATTAATTGAAGTTTTAGAACATAAATTAACAAGCAAAAATAAAAACATTATAACAAAATCAAAAAAATTTGGTCCAGTAATAGGATCCCTTCTTGGTATCATACCACAATGTGGTTTCTCAGTAATGGGAACAAATCTATATATAACAAGAATAATATCACTAGGTACACTCTTTTCAATATACTTATCTACAAGTGATGAGATGTTGCCAATACTTATATCAGAAAAAGCAGATATCAAAATAATATTACAAATAATTTTAATAAAAATATTGTTTGGTATATTCTATGGAGTATTAATAGATTTGACTTTAAGAAAAATAAAGAAAAAGCAAGATAAAACAAACTATGAAATATGTGATAAAGAACATTGTCACTGTGAAAAAGGAATACTAATATCATCAATTAAACATACCTTAAACATAGTATTATTTTTATTTATTACTACGCTTATAATAAATATAGTGTTTCACTATGTCGGTGAAGACTATTTATCAAAAATCTTACTAAAAGGTACCATACTGGGACCATTTATCACTAGCCTTATTGGACTAATTCCCAATTGCGGAGCTAGTATAATATTAACAGAACTATATTTAAATAATGCTATAAGTTTATCTTCATTAATCGCAGGTTTATTAACTGGTAGTGGAACAGCACTAATAGTATTATTTAAGGAAAATAAAAATATAAAAGAAAACATATTTATAATATGCTTATTATATTCACTAGGAGTAATATCAGGATTAATTTTAGAATTATTAAATATAATAATATAAAATGTAACTATAACATAGCTACATTTTTTTATATTTCAAAACTAGTGTCATCAATAAAATTATAATTAGTTTTATATTTAAGCTCTCTGACTAATCTAAATAATGCTTCATCCTTCATTTTTGTTTCTAACATAATATCAACATCAGTATTATACTTCTTAATAAATTCAATAAACTCTATAAAATCATCACTATTTATATAATCACTATGACTTCTAAAATTCTTTTTACTTTTAGGAGAAGAAAAATGTAATTTAGGTTTAATATTCCAAGTTTTAAATATTCTTTCAATATCAATATCACTTTTATTACATTTATAATGATGATAATCAAGTACAATAGGAACATTAATCATATCAGAAATTTTTAAAGTATCACTAACATTAAATACCTTATCATCATTTTCAATAACAATGCATTTCTTTAAATAATCAGGTAATTTATTAAAATTATTAACAAATCTCTTAATAGAATTATTTTTTCCTAAAACGTTACTACCAACATGAAGTATTAGAACCTTATCTTTAATTTTCATCATGTTCAATAATTTATAATGATAATCTAAAATATCAATAGAGTTTTTAACAACATCTTTATTAGTACTATTAAGTACACAGAATTGATCAGGATGAAAATCCACTCTCAAATTATTATCATTAATAATTTTACTAATTCTATTATAATATTTTTTGTACTTAGTAGTATAATTAAATTTTACATCATCTTTAGTAGCAAGTGGAATTATTTTAGAGGACATTCTATAAAAATGAATATTATTTTTAACATTATATTTTAATATTTCTTCTAAACCTAATAAATTAGATTTAATAACATCATCAAGCTTGTCAATATTACATTTATTTAAATACTCACTATAAGTATAAGGACTAGAACTAGTAACATCAATCGCAGTACTAATAGCCACATACCCAAGTCTAACTAACATACAATCACCAATATTAATATTTACATAAAAGAAAATTAAATACATATTTGCATTTATTGAAATATCGTGCTATAATACTAGCAATTTTGAGAGGTGACAAAAATGAGTGAAGAAAAAGCAAAATTAATTAAAGATTTAAATAGTGCAGGAATCGATATAAACTTTATAATACAAGAATCATTTTTAGGATATAAATACAGAAAAAAAGTTAATAAACTTTATGAAGAAAAAGCAGAAACACCAACAAAGTTAATTAAAATGTATTATAGTTTAGCACCAGGTAAGGTTGAATTTGACAAAATGAAAAAAGCATTTATTACAAAATACATTAATAACGAAAGTGAACTTGAGGGAACACACAATAGTATAGAAATAAAAGGACTTAAAGCTATGTATGAATATATACATTCCGATGATGTTAATTATTTATTTGATGTATATACTCTTAAAGATTTAAATGCAAAATTATTTTCATTTACAGAATACCCAGAGTATGCCGGAGATTTTAGAAGATTCGATGTATATCTTCCTGGAACTGGTACAGAACTATCAGAATGGTCTATGATAAGACCTGAATTAAAAAAAATAGATATAGAAATACAAAAATTACTAGAAGATGCAAAAGAATTAAATACTAACTTCTCAACTGATAAATTACTTGAATATCTAGATAATTGTGTAGTTATTGGTTGTAAGTTAATCAAAGTACATCCTTTTGATGATGGTAATGGTCGAACAATAAGAGGATTTATTAACAAATTATTTGAAGACGTTGGATTACCACCAATATACATCAAAGCAAATGAAAGAACAGAGTATCATTTAGCAATGAATAAAGCAAATAATGAAGGAAATTATGATTACATTAAAGGATTCTATAGATATAAAGTATGTGATTCAATAATAGAACTAGATATTAATAATAGAATCAAAAAACAAGATAACGAAAAGAAAAAAATAAAAGAATTAAAAATTAATAGTTAATATCACCCCCCTATGCAAATACATAGAGGGGTTATTTTATATAAAAAAAGTGCTAACTATTTCTAGTTAGCATTTATTACTCTCAGAAGTTAATTTCCGAGTTTCCTATCAATCTGGAGCAGATGATGAGAATCGAACTCACGCAGTCAGCTTGGAAGGCTGAGGTTCTACCATTAAACTACATCTGCATCAGTAGGCAATAATAATGATACTATAAAATTGCCTATCTGTCAATTATTTTATGCATTTTTTTATAAAATTACATATTTTTTACTAATTTTAATTAATTTTTAACCATATTGGGGTTAATTAAAGATAAACTTACCCTATTTTTAGCCAAATCAATTTTTTCTACATAGCAGGTAACAATATCTCCAACTGCCACCACCTCACTAGGATGTTTAATATACTTATCAGTAAGTTTAGATATATGAACAAGGGCATCATCATGAAGACCAATATCTACGAAAGCGCCAAAATCTACAACATTTCTAACAGTACCAAAAAGTTCCATTCCTTCTTTTAAATCTTCTATCTTAAGAATATCACTCTTAAGTATTGGTTTTTCAAAATCATCTCTAAAATCTCTATTAGGTTGTTTTAAACATTTAATAATATCTTCAAGTGTGTACTTATCAACTCCCAATTTTTTAGAATACTCATCAAGATTAATACCATCAAGCTTCTTAACTAATTCTTCCTTACCAACATCTTTAGCAGTATATCCAATATCTTCAAGTAATTTACTTGCCACAGCGTAACTTTCTGGGTGAATAGAAGTTTCATCCATAATATTATTTCCATCAATAACCCTCATAAATCCTATAGACTGCTCATACACTTTAGGAGTTAACACCTTGCCTTTTACAAGTTCATCTCTAGAATTAATTCTACCATTCTTTTCTCTGTAACCAATAATTTTATCTATTGAAGTTTTAGTTAAACCAGAAACATATTTAAGTATAGATGTACTAGCAGTATTAATATTAACACCTACATTATTAACACATTTACTAACAACAAAATCAAGCGACTCATCAAGTTTCTTTTCATTTACATCGTGTTGATACTGTCCTACCCCAATACTCTTACTATCAATTTTAACAAGTTCCGATAAAGGATCCTGTAGCCTTCTTGCTATACTAATAGCACTTCTCTTTTCAACAGTTAAATCAGGAAACTCTTTAATTGCAAGTTCACTGGCAGAGTAAACACTTGCCCCTGCTTCACTTACAATAACATACTTAACATCCTTATCTTTATACTCGCTAATAGCCTCCGCTACTAATTTTTCACTCTCTCTTGAAGCAGTACCATTACCAATAGAGACTACATCAATATTATACTTTTTAAATAAATCTTTAAGTACTTTCTTTGATTCTTCCCACTTATTATGTGGCTCATGAGGATAAATAACTGAAATATTAAGTACACTAGAAGTAGGGCTAACAACCGCTAATTTGCATCCTGTTCTATATGCTGGATCAAATCCAAGAACCATGATATCTTTCATTGGAGGAGTTAAAATTAGATTTTCTAAATTTTCTCCAAACACTTCAATAGCAGCAGTTTCTGCCACTTCCTTTAAATCTGCTCTTACTTCCCTTTCAATACTAGGAATAATAAGTCTTTTATAACTATCTCTAATCGCAGACTTTACAATACTAGCACTCTCAGTACTTTCGTCTTTAATAAGTTTCTTTTCTAAAAAAGAAATAATATAATCATCAGCAGCAGATATATCAACAGATAAAATACCTTCTTTTTCTCCCCTATTTAAAGCAAGTACCCTATGTGGTTTGATGTATTTAACTCTCTCTTCATAATCATAGTACATCTCATAAGTTTTATTTTCATCAGTAGCTCCCTTCTTTAATTTACTATGAATTACTCCATAATTACTCATATTACTTCTAATATACTTACGATAACTAGCATTATCACTAATCCATTCAGCAATGATATAACTAGCTCCAGTGATTGCTTCGTCTACATTTTTAACATTATCATTAAGATATGATTCTGCTATTTTTTTTACATCTACCTTTTTAAACGACATAATAATCTTAGCTAACGGTTCCAAACCATTCTTAATAGCTTCTGTAGCTTTAGTCTTTTTCTTTTCTTTATAAGGTCTATATATATCTTCAACTTCCACTAGTTTAGAAGCCTTCATAATATTATCCTTAAGTTCATCGGTAAGCAAACCCTTTTCATCAATTAATCTAATAACATCTTCTTTTCTCTTTAATAGATTGACTTGATATTCATAATACTCATTAATACTTCTAATTTGTTCTTCATCTAAAGCACCAGTAGCTTCTTTTCTATATCTAGCAATAAAAGGTACTGTATTACCTTCTTCAAGTAATTTAAGTACTGCTTCTATTCCTTCCTTTTTAATATTTAAATTTTCACTAATTTCATTTATTATTTCATTATTCATTACTATCACCATTCCTTATCTAGCTTTTCTATCACTATTTTCTTCATCATAAGAATTATTAATATATATATCATCATACATACCCATATTTTTATCAATGTCAATTTTCTTATCATCTTTTAATCTTTGCTCATTTATAATAACAATTGGTATACCTCTCTCTTTACTCTCTCTTATATTCCCTTCAGATGGTTTATTATATACCACTATAAAATCGGGTTTTTTAGCAAAATATGTATTCTTTGAATTACTATCTTTTATATTTACTAATTGTATTTCACTATACCAACTACTACTATTTGCTAACTCTTCAGGAGTCATTATTCTATTAACTCTTTCTCTACTACCAAAATTTTTATTTTCATCTCCACTAAAAGCATCGCCTTCAAACATATGAAGAACTCTGTCATTTTCAAATGAATTATATCCATAAATATTTACAGAGCCATGGCCAAAAACATCAGTATTATCATCTGATATAATTGAATAACAGTTTCTTCTCCATCTATCCTTATCTCTATGTCCATTTTCCGCTCTAACTAGCATGAAAAAATCTTTATTTCTCATATCATAAACAGAAGTACCATATTTATTACTTAATTCTTCGTTATAGGAGTCGCCATTATTTTTAAAGTCAAAAAGTTCACTTTTAATAAGGTTGTAAGATTTATCTTTTAGTTTTCTAAGATCTTCATAAAACATTAGATTAATATTTTTATCCTTCAACTCTCTATACAATTTAATTTTATCAGTACAAGGAACATTATCTATATTCAAAATCATTTTATAAAATTGTTCCCTAGTAGTATCAATTACTTTTTCATTATCATTAAGTTTACTATTAAATCTAAACATTTCCTTAATATTAAGCTGAACATTATAAATATTATCGGCAAAGAGTGCATCAACAAGTACTTCGCTAATTTTTTGATTAGTTAATTTTTTAAACATATCAATACAATCACCATTTTTTAATTGATTAGACGAATTTAAAATTTGAAATGCATCATCATCTAATATATAATTATTAAATTTCTTATAATCCTTAAATACATCAGGAGCAGCAAGTATTTCTATATATTCCTTAAACATTCCCTTATTTTCATCATAATCATTAAATATTGCATCATAATATTTTTTTAGTTTAATTTCAATAAACTCAGGTGAATTACCAACTTCAACATTATTTATATTTATTCGAAAGTCCACAAAACTTTTACTCTTCAGCATATCAAAAAATTCATTACTTCTTAAAATAGTATCATTAAATATTACACCAGTTCTAACAAAATTTTGCATATCAAAATTTTTAAATAAATAATTTGCTCTATTATCAACCTTAAAAAAATAATTTACCGCATCTATTCTAAATTTTGGTATAAGTATAGAAATAATTTCATCATCAAGTTTCTCATCAATAAGTTCCTTTTGGGTATCTAAAGAAAGGCAACTAACAAAATCATAACATTGAGTATCCATATTATTCTGCTTAAGTTTAGTTAATGTATCTGTTAACAACTTTCCATTCAAACTTTCAAGTGCACTATAAAAATTAGTACTTTGTTTAAAAAACTCTATAAACATCTCATCATTATTAAGTAAGTAAGAGATTGTTTCATTTACTTCCACTTCACTGCGGCATAAACTAGCAAATAGTTTATATTCTAAATATTTTTTATCTCCGATAAAATTATCTTTAATCTTCTTAACATCAAGCAAAGACAATATTTCAGTAACAGATAATTTTAATTTTAATGATTCAAAATAACTATATATATCACCACTACATTCATTAAGTATTTCACTTGCAAGCTTATTTTTAACTCTGAAATTACCAAGTACTATTTCTTTTTCCTCACTATTTAATTTACTAACAGCATTAATTAATGTAGATAAATTTACATTATCAATATTTTCAAATTCACCTAAAAATATTGATACATCATAATTATCAAGTTCAATAACATTTATTTTTTTATTATATTCCAAATCATCAAATTGGTAGGAGATTCTTTTTATCTCATCTATTCCTATTTCTTTAGTTAACTTATCAGCAAATTCCTGTACATAATAAGGTAAACTATTATTTTTATAATATTTTTTTATCCAATATTCAAAATACTTCTTTCTATTACTATCTAAATTAGAATTATTGACTATATATAATAAATGATTAGTTTTAATAAGTTCATTATTTAGATTATCATTTTCTAAAGCAGGAAAATTATCATTAAAACTTTTATTTCTAAAATTATCATATAATTTATTAATTTTATTTATATCATCTTTCAATACAACTATACAGTTTTTTAAATTTTCTACTTGTATTTCAGTCAAAGCTTTGAATTTTTCCGAACTAATAACAACAATAGTTTTATCATTTATTTGTAATGAATTATCTACACAATAAGAAAAATCATGAGTATTATAATAAATATTATTACTAGGAAACAACATATTAATATCTGAAATAGAATAGATATCATTTAGTTTGACAGATAAAATCTTTTTACTATCTTTTTTTATAGTAACATTACTAAAATAAGATTGTATAGCTGTATCATATTCTTCATTGAGAGATAGGTTATTTAAATTAAAATCATCCATTTGAACAGATACATAATTGCCTTGTGAAACCTTTATTTCTTTATTAAGTAATAATATCTTATTTTTTTCATCATCTTTAAATAAAACAGGAAATCGTAAAATATCATATTGAAAATTATTCAAGGCATCGTTCAATGAAAAATTATTATTATTCATTTTTTGTACACTTTCAGAAGTTAAAAAGTTTTGAGTTAAAAAGTTAATTATTTCTTCAGAAGAAGCTAATTTTGTTAAAAAATCAATAGATAAATTATCTTTTTTTATCATATACATATCACAAATATATTGTATTTTATCACTACCGATTTTATTGATAAGCATATCTCTTTCCGATAATTTTGTGTTATCCGCAGCTACTTCTTTATAGTCTTTTTTTCTTTTTTTAAATCCATCAAATAATCCCATAATACCTCCCTACTTGTTATTTTTCTCATTTGCAAAACCAATAACACTATCACCAAACTTATTTCTAATGTCATCAATTACTTCTTGTAGTTTGTCCTCTTTTTCTTCTTCTACCTTTTCATCAAATAAAGAAAGCTGCATTTTTCTTTCATTAGATAGGCCACTGACAAATACACATACACTTCTAATACCATCTTCACCATTCCATAGTTCATTAAAAATACTAAAAGCCTTTCCTGCTATTTCTTCATCATTTGCGATACTATTATCTAGTTTAACTTGTTTACTAATCTTATCAAAATAAGTATATTTAAACCAAATACCCATAGTATCAGCATATAATTTATTGTCTCTTAACTTTTTACCAATTTCCTTAGATAAATCAGATATAACATTCTTTATCATTCCAGAATCTCTATAGTTATATGGAAGAACTGTCGAGTTAGAAATACTCTTAGCTTGTTCTCTTTCATACATAACTTCACTATTATCAATACCATTTGCATAATCATGTAACATCTTACCCATAGATTTAAACTTCTTAGTAAGTTCTTCCATTGGTGTTCTAGCAAGTTCTCCAATCGTAGTAATTCCCATCTCTCTAAGTTTTTTAGCAGTTGCTCTACCAGTCATAAATAAATCATCAATAGGCAGAGGAAACATTTTAGTTTCGACCTCATTACTAAATAGCGTATGTACTTTATTAGGCTTTTCAAAGTCAGAAGCCATTTTAGCAAGTAATTTATTATTACCAACACCAACATTGACCGTAAATCCAAATTTTCTATAAATCTCATCTTTAATTTTGTAAGCTACTTTTACTGGATCACCAAACAACTTAACACTACCAGTGTAATCAAGAAAACACTCATCGATAGAATACCTTTCAATAATATTAGTATAATTACATAAATATTTATACATCATATCTGAAAACTTTTTATATACATCATATCTAGGAGGATAAATCTCTAAATAAGGACACTTTTTTCTAGCTAAATAAATTGCTTCAGCAGTCTTAACACCTTTCTTTTTACACAAATTACTCTTTGCTAAAACAATACCTCTTCTTTGTGTTTCATCTCCAGCAATAATAGCATACCTATTTCTAATATCTTTTCCATAACCATTTTTTAGCAGCCACACCGCAGACCAGCTAAGAAAAGCGTTATTAACATCAACATGTAAAATTATTCTTTCCATTTTACACCTCAATATAATAATCTGTCCTATATAGTTTATCTTTTACTTTAACATAAACTGTATATTTACCATTAAGCCCCGTATCATTAATATAAAAAGTATCAGATACTTCATAGACTCTCTTATCTAAAAACTTATCAAGAATAACATAAACTTTATCCTTATTATTATTCTTAATCATTATTCTATCTACTTCTTTCTCAAAAGAAATACCTACATCATTACTTTTATCATAGTTAATTAAAGATATCTTCTTTTTACTTTCAGTAGTCTCATCTAGCCTACCATATCTAACCGAAGGCGCAATACTATAATTAGAAGTATTATTATAAAAACTTATTACTTTTTCTTTATATTCATAAGTAGTATCTTCTAATTTATTATTATCCACCACCTTATAGAAGCCATTATTCTTTCTTAAAATAATATTACCATCTACATTATCAATATAATCATAATCATCTTTCTTAAAATACTTCTTTATAGTATTACCAGTCTGTAAATCAATAGAGATAACATCATCAGAAAGTACACTAATTATTCCTCCATAAACAGTATTAACTCCATAATAATTATTAACTATATATTCATTATAAACTTTACCTAATAGGTTCATTTGATATAAAGATATTACATTACCATTCTCATTATATCTATCGCTACCAATAACAATTGAAGACTCATTGGTCATACTTATATTACCATAATAATTACTATTTAAATACCATCTTACTTCACCATTACTATCAATAGCATAAGGGTAATTACTATTATAAAATATAAAATTATCATAAGTCATATTATCTACATAAGTAAAGTTTTCTGGTAAACTACTAGTCTTGATGTTAATAGTTTTACTTTTATCTTCACTTGATAATATAACTGTATTATCATAATCAGCATATAATCCATATATTGGTATTAAATGATACTTATTTTTACTAAATGTATAATTTATATCACTATTACCATCTTTACTTAATATTTTAATAGATACTTCACTATAGTTATCTGTTTCAAACATTACTAGTGCTGTTAAAGGACTATTACCATAAGGATTAACTACTATATTAGGATTATCTATACTATAACCATAAGGTTTAAAATATACTTCTTTATTACTTTGCACTAGTAGAATATCTTTATCTTCACTTACTTTAATATTACCTGTAACTATGATACTACCTACTACTGTAATAATTATAATAAATATTAAAAATATACCTATAAATATATAACTTTTTTTCATACTATCACAATAT
>OFPS01001145.1_pt1 | contig 20775 bp, 24 predicted proteins | sample 1542111 | NCBI WGS metagenome assembly OFPS01 (sample SAMN04209233, study PRJEB22552) | human gut metagenome | biome: gut; material: feces | host: Homo sapiens | place: USA: Oklahoma | reverse complement strand
TGACTTCTTTTTGAATTTGATGAAAAAGTCCTTGACTTTTCGTCTCTGGCAAGACCTTGAAATCCATCCTGATTAGCTGCGGCGCCCGCCTTGCCCCCTTCGATATTGCGGAGCTGCGGGAGATCATGTCGGACGACGAACTGGAACTGGACACCCTGGGCGACCGAAAAACGGCGCTGTTTCTCATTATGAGCGATACGGACACCACCTTCAACTTCGTTATCGCCATGCTGCAAAGCCAGCTATTCAATCTCCTTTGCGACAAGGCGGACGACGTGTACGGCGGCAGGCTGCCCGTCCATGTGCGGTGCCTCCTGGACGAGTTCGCCAATATCGGGCAGATACCCAACTTCGACAAGTTGATCGCCACCATCCGGAGCCGGGAAATCTCGGCTTCTATTATTTTGCAGTCCCAAAGCCAGTTAAAGACCATCTACAAGGACGCCGCGGATACCATTGTGGGCAACTGCGACACCACCTTGTTTTTGGGAGGCAAGGAGAAATCCACCCTGAAAGAAATCTCGGAGCTGCTGGGCAAGGAGACCATCGACAGCTTCAATCAATCCGAGAACCGGGGCAGTCAGGTTTCCCACGGCCTCAACTATCAGAAATTAGGAAAGGAGCTGATGACCCAGGACGAGATTGCGGTGATGGACGGAGGCAAGTGTATCTTGCAGCTTCGAGGGGTGCGGCCGTTTTTCAGCGACAAGTTTGATATAACGAAGCATCCCCGCTACAAGTACCTTGCCGACGCCGACAAGAAAAATACCTTTGACATTGAACGGTACATGAAACGCAGACCGGCCATTGTGAAGCCGGACGAGCCTTTCGACCTGTACGAATTGAAAGCCACCGACCTTCAACCCAACAATTCAACTGAACGAAAGGAAATGTGAATATGAGCTTTTTTACTAACGCTATCGACGTTTTGCAGACTCTGGTCATCGCCCTGGGCGGCGGCCTGTGCGTGTGGGGCGGCATCAACCTTCTGGAAGGTTACGGCCAGGACAACCCTGCCTCCAAAAGCCAGGGCATCAAGCAGCTCATGGCCGGCGGCGGTGTCGCCCTCATCGGCATCACCCTGATCCCTCTGCTGTCCGGTCTGCTGTCCACCACCTAATGATTCTCCAAAACCGGCGGGGGCTTTCGCTTTGCAGCGGGAGCCCCCGCAAAGGAGGTGATCTCCCTTGATATTGGATATGATCCAGGAGTGGTTCAAGGAACTGCTCATTGACGGTATCATTTCAAACCTGACCGGGATGTTTGATACCCTGAACACAAAGGTGGGCGAGATCGCCGGGGAGGTCGGCATGACGCCCGCCGCCTGGAACAGCAGCATCTTCAACATGATCCGCAACCTCTCGGAGACGGTGATCGTCCCCATCGCGGGCATCATCCTCACCTTTGTCATGTGCTATGAGCTGATTCAGCTTATTATCGAGAAGAACAACCTCCACGACTTCGACACCTGGATTTTCTTCAAGTGGATTTTCAAAACCTTCTGCGCGGTGCTGATCGTCACCAACACCTGGAACATCGTCATGGCGGTGTTCGATGTGGCGCAGAATGTGGTCAGCCAGTCGGCGGGGGTCATCATCTCGGATGCGGGCATCGACATCTCCGGCGTGGTGGGCGATTTGGAGACCCAGCTTGCCGACTGGAGCGTGGGCGCCCTGCTGGGGCTGTGGTTCCAGAGCGTGTTCGTGGGGCTGTGTACGCAGATTCTTTCCATCTGCATCTTCCTGGTGATCTACGGCAGAATGATTGAGGTGTATTTGGTCACATCCATAGGGCCGATTCCCTTTGCCACGATGGTCAACCGGGAATGGGGCTCCACGGGGCAGAACTATCTTCGCTCCCTGCTGGCCCTGGGCTTCCAGGCCTTTCTCATTATGATCTGTGTGGGCATTTATGCGGTGCTGGTGGAGGGCATCTCCACATCCGGCGACAACATATCCGCGGCCATCTGGGGTTGCATGGGTTATACGGTCCTGCTGTGCTACACCCTGTTCAAGACCGGCAGCCTTGCAAAATCCCTGTTCGGCGCTCACTAAAGGAGGCAGATATTTGAGAGTAGGCCTTATTGATGTGGACTCACACAATTTTCCCAACCTGTGCCTGATGAAGCTCTCGGAGTATCACACCAGACGCGGGGACCGGGTGGAATGGTGGAACCCAGCAAAGCAATATGACCTTGTTTATAAAAGCCGGGTATTTACAGACACCTATTCCAAAGACACCATACAGGTGAACAACGCGGATAAGGTCATCCAGGGCGGTACAGGTTACGGACCCGGCGAAAACCTCCCGCATGAGATTGAGCATATTCGGCCGGACTATTTTCTATATCCGCGGTTTTTAGGTACAGCCTATGGCTTTTTAAGCCGTGGCTGTCCAAGGAACTGCGGATTTTGCATTGTCAGCGGAAAAGAAGGGCGCAGGAGCGTCCGGGTGGCTGATCTTTCCGAGTTTTGGAATGGTGAGGAAGAAATCAAACTGATGGACCCGAACCTGCTTGCCTGTCCCGACCATGAAAGGCTCATTGAGCAGCTAATTGAGAGCCGGGCGCTGGTGGACTTTACCCAGGGGCTCGATATTCGCCTTATCAGCCGTGATAATGTATCTCTGCTGAACAAAGTGCGGACAAAAGCGGTGCATTTCGCATGGGATAACCCGGACGAGGACCTGACGGAGTATTTCCGTCGCTTTCGTGAACTTACTTCCATAAAGAGCGACCGAAACCGCCGTGTCTATGTCCTGACCAATTACGGCAGCACCCATGAACAGGATTTGTACCGGGTAAACACCTTGCGGGCATTAGGATATGATCCCTATGTGATGATCTATGAGCGCCCCACGGCTCCACGCATTACTCGCCATCTGCAAAGATGGGTAAATAACAAACGGATTTTTCATTCCGTATCAGATTTTAAGGACTATGCGCCGATGAAGAAGGAGGTGTAAAACATTGGCTTATGTAACGATCCCAAAGGACCTGAGCCGGATACAGAGCAAGGTCTTGTTCGGGCTGACCAAACGACAAGTGATCTGTTTCGGAGCGGCGGCGCTGGTAGGCGTGCCGCTTTTCTTTTTGGCAAAGGCGAGCCTGGGGACCACCACGGCGGCGCTGTGCATGATCCTGGTGATGCTGCCCTTTTTCCTGTTCGCCATGTACGAGAAGAACGGGCAGCCGCTGGAAGTGTTCCTGGGTCATTTGATCCAGAACAAATTCATCCGGCCGAAGGTGCGCATCTACCAGACCAACAATCTCTATTCCGCCCTGGTGCGGCAATCCCAACTGGAACAGGAGGTGAAGCGGATTGCGAGAAAAGGCAGAAAAACCGGTAAAGCGTAAGCTCACCCATGCCGAGCGCAAGCAGATCGAGGCGGTGATTCGGCAGGCAAAGGGCGACGGGAAACCCCATACGGTGCAGGACAGCATCCCGTTTCAGAATATGTTCCCCGACGGCCTGTGCAGGCTGGAGGGCGGGACCTTCTCCAAGACCATTGCCTTTGAGGATGTGAATTACCGTCTGGCGGGGCCGGAGGATCAGCGGAGCATCTTTGAAAGCCTTTGCGACTTCTACAACGGCTACGACCCCTCCATCGGCGTTCAGGTTACTTTGGACAGCCGCAGCGGAGGTAGCGCCGCCGATGAAATGTTTGGCATCACCAGACAGGGCAACGACCTGGACCCCATCCGGGACGAGGCGGTTGACATTCTGCGGATGCAGTACAAACGGGGCAACAACGGCTATGTGAAAACCAAGTATGTGACCCTGACCATCGAGGCGGAGAACCTTCCCGCGGCGAGGGCCCGGTTTGCCCGCATTGAGACCGATACCCTCAACCGCTTCAAGGTCATGGGGGCAGCGGCTCATGTGCTGGACGGAAAGGAACGGCTGGAGCTGCTTTACAACATCCTCCACCCGGAGGGCGGACAGTTCGCCTTTGAATGGGACTGGCTCCCGGCCAGCGGCCTTTCGGTGAAGGACTTCATTTCTCCGTCCTCCTTCCACTTTGGGGAGACCCGCACCTTCCGCATCGGCAAACGGTACGGGGCGGTGTCATTCCTGCAAATTCTGGCGCCGGAGATGCACGACCGTATCCTCACCGACTTCATGGAGGCGGACGGAAATATCATGGTCACCATGCACATCCGGGGCATCAACCAGAACGAGGCCATCAAAATGGTCAAGCGGAAAATTACCGACCTGGACGCCATGAAGATACAGGAGCAGAAACGGGCGGTGCGCAGCGGCTATGATATGGACATACTCCCCAGCGACTTGTCTACTTATGGCGGCGCGGCAAAGAACCTTCTCACCGACCTGCAATCCCGCAACGAGAGAATGTTCAACATGACCTTCCTGGTGCTGCACACGGCGGAGACCCGGCAAAAGCTGGAGATCGCCGTATCCCAGGCGGCCAGCGTCGCCCAGACCTACAACTGCCTTCTGACCCGGCTGGACTTCCAGCAGGAGGACGGGCTTATGAGCAGCCTTCCCCTGGGGCTCAATCGCATCAAGATCGAACGGAGCCTGACCACATCGGCTCTGGCGGTGTTCGTCCCCTTTGTCACCCAGGAGGTATTCATGGGCGGCGACGCCATGTACTACGGGCTCAACGCCCTTTCCAACAACATGATTCTGCTGGACCGCAAGCAATCCCGCTGTCCCAACGGCCTTGTGTTCGGAACGCCCGGCAGCGGCAAATCCATGAGCTGCAAACGGGAGATCACCTTTATCATGCTGATGACCCAGGATAATGTCATCATCTGCGACCCGGAGGACGAGTATTCGCCCCTGGTGAAGCGATTGGGCGGTCAGGTGATCCGGCTGTCCCCGTCCAGCACCGACTATGTGAACCCCCTGGACATCAACCTCAACTACTCCGAGGAAGAAAACCCGCTGGCGCTGAAAAGTGATTTTGTCTTATCCTTCTGCGAGCTCATCATGGGCAGCAAGACGGGGCTGGAGGCCATCGAGAAAACGGTCATTGACCGGGCGGTGCAGATGATCTACCAGCCCTACTTTGCCGACCCCCGGCCGGGGAATATGCCGATTCTGGGCGACCTGATGAACGCCCTGTTGTCCCAGCACATCCCGGAGGCCGACCGGGTGGCCCAGGCATTGGACCTGTATGTGAACGGCTCCCTCAACTTCTTCAACCACCGTACCACCGTGGACATCTCCAACCGCCTTGTCTGCTTTGACATCAAGGGCCTGGGCAAGAACCTGAAAAAGCCGGGGATGCTCATTGTCCAGGACGCGGTGTGGAACACCGTCACCATCAACCGTGCCATTGGCCGGTCTACCTGGTATTTCGTGGACGAGTTCCACCTTTTGCTGAAGGAGGAACAGACCGCCGCATACAGTGCCGAGATTTGGAAACGGTTCAGAAAATGGGGCGGCATCCCCACCGGGGCGACCCAGAACCCCAAGGACCTGCTTTCCTCCCCGGAGATCGAAAATATCCTGGAGAACAGCGATTTCATCTATATGCTCAACCAGGCGGCGGGCGACCGGAAGATACTGGCGGAGCGGCTGAACATTTCGTCGGAACAGCTTGCCTATGTGACCAATTCCGAGCCGGGTCACGGGCTGCTGTTCTTCAACAATGTCATCCTGCCCTTTGCGGATGACTTCCCGAAGGATACCGAGCTCTATAAACTGCTCACCACCAAGCCCAGCGAGGTTGCACACGAAACTGTGGACGACGAAAAGGAGGACCAGAATGGATAACAAGATGGCGGTTTTCAATAACTGCGAATTTGGCAGCATCCGAGTGATCGAGCAGAACGGCAAGTATCTGTTTTGCGGTTCGGATGTGGCAAAGGCCCTGGGGTATAGCAATCCCCGCAAGGCAGTCCGGGATCATACGAGGGGGGGAACGAAATGTTCCATCCCCACCACAAGCGGAGACCAGACGATGGCATTTATCCCGGAGGGTGATGTGTACCGCCTGATTGTTCATAGTCGGATGCCTGGTGCGGAACGCTTTGAAAAATGGGTGTTTGACGAAGTTCTCCCCATGATCCGCAAGACGGGCGGGTACATGACTGCCTCCCTTCTGGAGCAGGCGGCGGAAAAGCCGGAAATACTTCTGGCTTTTGCCGATCAGCTTCTTGCCGAGCATGAGAAAAACCGGCAGCTCTCCGGCGAGGTGGAACGGCTGCGGCCGAAAGCAGATTTCTATGACGCCTTTGTCCATGAAGAAAACTGCACCAATATCCGGGCTACGGCGAAGGAACTGCAAATCGGGGAGCGTGCGTTTTGCCGTTTCCTGATGGACGCGGGATTTCTGTACCGCTGCCCGGCCGGATACCTTCTGCCCTATGCCAAGCCCTCCAATGACGGGTTGTTCCGTGTGAAGGACTTCTGGAAATATGGGCATTTTGGACAGCAGACCTTGATTACGCCCCAGGGCAAAAATGTAATCCGTCTGCTGCTGGATGATGGGCAAATGCGGCTGGAATGGAAGGAAAGGATGGGATAAGGATATGGAACAGGAAAAGCTGTATGTCATCGAGGAAAAGACCTATGAGGCACATATCGACGAGGAAGTGCATCTCTACGGGCTGCTTCATCAGCTTGCCTTCCTTGCCGGAAAAATCAAGGACCGGGAGGATGTCGAGGCGTTCATTGCGGCGGCGAAGCGGTACGGCCAGATCGCCGATGACAAGTTTGACGCCTGGAACATTCCCGGCCGTTATTTGGTGTTCGGCGACAAGGCGGACCTTGCCGGGATGAAGGCGCGGGAGCTGTGCGAGCTGTCCGCCTTCTATGTGGAGTGTGAGAACGACGAACCCGAACCGGGCGGCGGCCGCCAGGAGGAACACTATCTGATCCCCGGCAGCGGATTCCGGCTGCTGGTGAGCGAGCTGCACATGTTCCTGGTGACCTGGTACAGCATCGCCAAGTGTCTGTCGCAGGCGCAGAACGAGAAAGATTTTCTCCGACTGCAAAAGAAATACGGGAACTATGAAAAGACGCTGAACAGGCTGCGCCGCAAGCTGGGTCTTTCCGCTGGCAGTAACTTTTGTCAGGATGAACTGGAGGCGGCGGTCATCAAGCGGTTCCGGGTGGAGCTGATCCCTGGGGAGCAGATCAGCTATGAATAAACTCACCCATGTCAGCCTGTTTTCCGGCATCGGCGGGCTGGACCTGGCGGCAGAGGCGGCAGGCTTTGAAACGGTCTGTCAATGCGAGTGGGCGGACTATCCCTATTCCATCCTGCAAAAACATTGGCCGGATGTGCCGAAGTTCCGAGACATCACCACATTCACGAAGGAGGCGTTTTTTGAAAAAACAGGACTTGAAACCATCACTATCCTCTCCGGCGGATTCCCGTGCCAGCCCTTCTCCACCGCAGGAAAGCGGCGGGGCTTTGCGGATGAACGCTACCTGTGGCCGGAAATGTGCCGCGTTATTGCCGAACTGCGGCCCCGTTGGGTGCTTGGGGAAAATGTTGCTGGCTTCATCAATATGGGGCTCGACAAAACGATCTTTGACCTGGCAAAAGCGGGATACGCTGTTCTCCCATTCGTATTTCCGGCTTGCGGCGTCGGCGCATGGCATGAGCGCCAGCGAACTTTTATCGTCGCGGCTGATGTTTCCCACACCCCTTGCCTCCGACAAATCCACGGGGCGGGACGCTGCCAACCTGGATGTGTTCCTGTCGGACAATGGGATATTCCGCAAGCGGAACAAGGACGGGACGATCTGGAGCCTGTCCCTGTCGGCGGCGGTGTTCTATCTGACCCCCGCAGCGTCGGAGGGCTACCGTTCCACCCTGAAACCGGCATCCTTCCGGGACAAATCTCCGTCCTCCAACCTGTCGGCCCAGGTGATCCGGCAGGAGCAGCCTTGTTCCGAGAAAGCGGCGCTGAACCCGGACTGGGTGGAATGGCTCATGGGATTCCCCCCGAAATGGACGGACGCATCCTATGGCGTACCGAGCCCGAAGGAGTCACCCGCATGACCGAGGACACCGACAACCGGGCGCTGCGGCTGAAAACCCTGGGGAACGCGGTCTGCCCGCCCCAAGCCTATCCCATTTTCCAGTACATCGCCATGATCGAAACCGGGGCGTGTGTCAACATCTGTCCCTATGGAACAGGAGGTGACGCATCTTGAAAGAATGGAAAGCCCCCGAAAAGGAGGCGCAGAAGATGACCCATGATGGGGCGGTATCCGTCAATCTGGTCACGGGCGAGACCACCTATCCCGCTGACCGGACGCCGGAGCAGGACCATTCCGCATCCGGCGACACGGCGGGCGCCGCTGGAAAAGCGGTGGACCGTGCGGAACTGCACCGGGAACAGGCAGCAGCCAAAAAGAAGCGCCGGAAACAGCGCAGAGCCTATCGGGAGGGCGAAGCGGCAGCGGGCCGCCCATCCTCCCGATTGCAGTTTTCCGAGGCAGACCGGGCGGCGCCGGAGCTGCAAGGGGTCATCCGCAAGTCCGCTAAGGCGGCGGACCGGCTGGACGCGGCAAAGGCTGCCGTTCCATCCAAACCGCCATCCCCCCAGCATACCAATCCGCTGTCCCGCCCCATCCATGAGGCAGGCGCAGCCATCCACGGCAAGGTCCGGGAGGTGGAGCAGGAAAATTCCGGCGTCCAGTCGGGCCACCTGGGGGAACGCAGCTTTGAGAAGGCTGTGGGCTATGGAAACCGCCGTGTCCAGAACTGGCGGGCGGAACGCAAGCTAAAACCCTGGCGGGATGCGGCAAAGGCGGAGCAGGCGGCGGTCAAGGCCAATGCAGATTTCTACTATCGGAAAGCCGTGGCGGAGAACCCCCAGTTTGCATCCAATCCCATCTCCCGCCTGTGGCAGAAACGGAAGCTGCAAAAGCAATATGCGGCGGCATACCGGGCAGCGGGCAAGACCGCCCAAGCTGGGAAAACAGCGGAGGCCACGGCAAAGGCGGCCAAGAAAACCGCCCAGGAGTCCAAGCGCACCGCCCTTTTCCTGAAACGGCATTGGAAGGGTGCGCTGATCGTGGGCGGCATCGGCCTTCTGCTGGTGATGCTGCTGGGCTCCTTGCAATCCTGTTCCTCCATGTTCGGCGGCGGGGTGTCCAATATCATGGCATCTTCCTATCTGTCCGAGGATGCCGACATGCTGGCGGCGGAAGAAGCCTACTGCGCCAAAGAGGATGAATTGCGGGAGTACCTGGATACCTACGAGGCCACCCACGACTATGACGAGTATCACTTCGACCTGGACGAGATCGAACATGACCCCTATGTGCTGGTCTCCATTCTGTCGGCACTCCATGAAGGGGTGTTCACCATCGACCAGGTACAGGGGGACCTTCAAACCCTCTTTGACAAGCAATACATTCTCACCGAAACCGTGACCACGGAGACCCGCTATCGGACGGAAACAAGGACGGACAGCGAGGGCAACCCCTACACGGTTCGGGTGCCCTACACCTGGTATATCTGCACCGTCACGCTGGAAAACTTCGACCTCTCCCATGTGCCGGTCTACATGATGGGCGAGGAACAACTTTCCTTGTATGCCACCTATATGTCCACCCTGGGCAACCGCCCCGATTTGTTCCCGTCCTCCGGGTATGTGAACAAGTACATCGAGAACCCGCCCACCGCCTGGGAGATTCCCGCTGAATATCTGACGGACGAGCGGTTCAATACCCTTATCACCGAGGCGGAGAAGTATTTGGGCTATCCTTATGTGTGGGGCGGCAGCAGTCCCAGCACTTCTTTTGATTGCAGCGGCTTCGTCAGCTATGTGTTGACCAACAGCGGTCTGTGCAATACCGGGCGGCTGGGCGCTCAGGGGCTCTACAACATTTCCACCCCGGTATCCGATCCCCAGCCCGGCGATCTGGTGTTTTTCGTGGGCACCTACGACACCAGCGGCGTGTCCCATGTGGGCATCTATGTGGGCGACGGGATGATGCTGCATTGCGGCGACCCCATCCAGTATTCCAACCTGAACACGAGCTACTGGCAGTCCCATTTCTACGCATACGGCAGACCGCCCTACAACTGATGGAGGTGATGAAGCATCAATATGGTTTCCTATGGGGGCGGCGCCAACAGCACCGCCCTTTTGATCGGGCTGCACCAGCACCGTATCCCGGTGGACCTGATTCTCTTTGCGGATACGGGGGCAGAGCATCCCCACACCTACGCCTATCTGGATGTGATGGACCGCTGGCTGAAAGACCACGGGATGCCTCCCATTACCAGAGTGTATAAGACCACCCGTGACGGAAAGCGGCTGACGCTGGAGGATGAATGTCTGCAAAGTTGCAGCCTTCCGTCCATCGCCTATGGCTTCAAGCGGTGTTCCCTGAAACACAAGATCGGGCCGCAGGAAAAGTTCTGCAACCATTACCCAACCTGTCAAAAGGCGTGGGCGGCGGGCAAACGGGTGGTCAAGTTCATCGGCTACGACGCAGGCGAGGGCTACCGCAGCGACAAGGTCCTGCTGGGAGACCTGGCCGACCGAAAATACAGCAAGTGGTATCCCCTGATGGAGTGGGGATGGACGCGGGACGATTGCATCCGGCAGATCGAGGCGGCAGGGCTGCCCCAGCCGGGAAAATCGTCCTGTTTTTTCTGCCCCAGCATGAAACCCGACGAGATCACCGCCCTGCGGGAACAGCATCCCGATTTGTTCCGCCGCGCCCTGGTGCTGGAGGACAACGCCCGGAAAAACCTGAAAACGGTCAAGGGGCTGGGACGGAACTATTCCTGGAGAGAACGATTTGGAAAGGAGTTTTGCACACATGGCAACGGTTGAGAAAATCCGCAAGGACATTGAAAAGACGAAGGAGAAGATCTCCGCCCAGCAGAAGCGCCTTCGGGAGCTGGAAGCGCAGCTCACCGAGGAAGAAAACCTGGAGATCGTCCGCATGGTCAAGGCGGTGCGCATGGACAACAAGGAGCTGACCGCCTTCCTGAAGGCCTACGCCAGCGGCCTTATCACCCTGCCCGGTGGGATGATGGAGGCGGAGGCGATGCCGGACCCCGACGACGCGGATATGGAAAGAATGGAGGAAGGCGAAGATGAAGCGTAACAGAGTTTTCCGCCTTTTGGCGTCCCTGACGGTGGTGGTCCTGTGCATGACCGCCTTCTCCGTCACCGCCTTTGCGGGCGGTGGAGATGGCGACTATTACACTGGGGAGCCCGCCGAGACGACGCCGGAACCTACCGAGGAACCCGCCACCGGAGGCATGGAGCCGGAGGGCCAGCCCCTAACCCCGGAGGGCAACGCCACGCTGGTGGACGACTATTACGGCGACAAGCAGCTTATTACCGTGACCACGAAAGCGGGCAACTATTTTTACATCCTGATCGACCGGGCCAACGAGGACAAGGAAACGGCCGTTCACTTCTTGAACCAGGTGGATGAAGCCGACCTGATGGCGCTGCTGGAGGACGGACAGACGGAGGAAAAGCCAGCTGCTTGTACCTGCGCCGAGAAATGCCAGGCCGGTGCGGTGAATACCGCCTGTCCGGTCTGCGCGGTGAATATGAGCGAGTGTGCCGGTAAAGCGCCGGAGGTGGAGCCGGAGCCTGAACCGGAGCCGGAGAAGGAGTCCGGCAGCAGCGGCGCCCTGGTGTTGATCCTGCTGCTGGCGGCCCTGGGCGGCGGCGGAGCCTTCGCCTACATCAAGTTCATCAAGCCAAAACAGGGCGCAAAGGTCAGCGCCGACCCGGACGACTATGAGTTCAAGGACGAGGAATACGAAAACGAGGATGTTCCTGAACAGGGAGAACAGGAGGACCAGAATTGAGCAAATTGGTGATCTGTGAAAAACCGAGTGTAGCAAAAAGTATCGCATCGGCCCTGGGTGTCACATCCAGGGCCGATGGCTATTTTGAAGGCGGCGGCTGGCTGATTTCCTGGTGCATTGGTCATCTGGTGGGACTGGCGGACGCGGCCGCCTACAATGACCGCTATAAGAAGTGGCGGTATGAGGACCTTCCCATCCTGCCCGACCCCTTCCGCTATGTGGTGTCCGAGGAAAAGGCTGACCAGTTCCACATTCTCCGTTCCCTGATGGAACGCCCTGATGTGACGGAACTGGTCAACGCCTGCGACGCGGGGCGCGAGGGTGAGCTGATCTTCCGGCTGGTCTATGAGGCTGCCGGATGTTCCAAGCCTTTCTCCCGTCTCTGGATTTCTTCGATGGAGGATGCGGCAATCCGGGAGGGCTTTTCCGCCCTGCGCCCCGGTAGGGACTATGATCCACTGTATCAGTCGGCACTTTGCCGCCAAAAGGCGGACTGGCTTATTGGGATCAACGCAAGCCGCCTGTTCTCCGTCCTCTACCACCGCACTTTGAATGTGGGGCGGGTGCAGACGCCCACCCTGGCGATGCTGGCCGACCGTGACAGCAAGATTGTTCTGTTCCGCAAGGAGAAATACCATCATGTGCGGCTGGCGCTTGAGGGAGCCGAGGCGGTTTCTGAAAAAATCCCAGCTATGGAGGACGCCCAAGCCATCCGGGATGTCTGTGACGGGCAGCGGGCCGTGTGTGTATCTGTGGTGCAGGAGAAAAAGACGGAGAAGCCGCCCAAGCTGTACGACCTGACCACCTTGCAGCGGGAGGCAAACCGGTTGTTCAGCTACACGGCCAAGCAAACCCTGGACTACGCCCAATCGCTCTATGAAAAGAAGCTGCTGACCTATCCCCGCACGGACAGCCGGTATCTGACCGGCGACATGGCGGAGACCGCCTCCGTGGTCCTGCATCTGGCGGCACGGGTGCCGCCCTTCGACGCCTGCCCGGAGTTTTTCCCCGATGTTCTGGCGCTGGTGAACGACAAGGAGGTATCCGACCACCACGCCCTGATTCCCACTCTGGAGCTGGAAAATATGGATGTGCCTGCGCTGCCTGTGGGCGAGCGCAATATCCTTCTGCTGGTCTGCTGCAAGCTGCTGTGTGCGGCGGCGGAGCCTTTCGTGTATGAGGCGGTCACGGCCACCTTCGATTGCGGTGGCCACACCTTCACGGCAAAGGGAAAGCAGGTGCTTTCTCTGGGCTGGCGGGCTATCCAGGAGGTGTTCCGTTCCTCCCTGAAGGAGAAGCCGGAGAATGAAGATGCCGAGGGCGTCCTTCCCGAATTGGCCGAGGGGCAGGCCTTTGAGCCGGTCACCGCCTCCGTCACCGAGCACTTCACTTCGCCACCGCGCCCCTATACGGAAGATTCCCTCCTGGCAGCAATGGAGAACGCAGGCAAGGAGGACATCCCGGAGGACGCGGAACGGCGCGGCCTGGGCACCCCGGCGACTAGGGCGGCCATCATTGAAAAGCTGGTGTCCGGCGGATTCGTGGAGCGCAAGGGCAAGAACCTGATTCCCACAAAGGCAGGCGTCAACCTGGTCACGGTGCTGCCGGAGCTGCTGACCTCTCCCAAGCTCACGGCGGATTGGGAGCAGCGGTTGAACGAGGTGGCAAAGGGCCAGGCGTCGCCGGAGGACTTCATGGACGGGATCGAGGCGATGGCGGCGGAGCTGGTGCGGAACTACTCCCACATTTCCGAGGATGGGCAAAAGCTGTTCCAGCCGGAGAAGGAGACGGTGGGTCTCTGCCCCCGCTGCGGTAAGCCGGTTTATGAGGGCAAGAAGAACTTCGCCTGTTCGAACCGTGCCTGTCAGTTTGTCATGTGGAAGAATGACCGTTTCTGGACCAGCCGCCGCAAGGAAATGACCCGGAAGATGGCGGTCGACCTTCTGAAAAAGGGCCGTACCTCCGTCAAGGGAATGTGGTCGGAGAAGAAAGGTTCCACCTATGACGCCGTGGTGATCCTGGACGATACCGGCGGCAAGTATGTCAATTTCAAGCTGGAGTTTCCCAAACGAAAGGATGGTGTGCATGGCAAAAAGTAAAACCGAGGTCAACTTCATGGAGCATTTGAAGCCGCTGCTCCCCGCAGGCGGTGACGCAAGCGAGCTGGAGGCTGCGGCCCAGGCGCTTGGCGGACTTTCCCCGGAGGACCGTGATCTTCTGGCTGCTGTCCAGGAGTCGCCCTATCGTCTGACCACCCTGGAGCAGTTCCGGGAGTTCCCCGCCAACACCGAGTATTTTGTCCTGGAGCCCAACATCAGCAAGGTGGAGGATGTGGGCTGGCGCTATCTGGCGCAGCATTTGGATGTCCTTCTGCCCCCGGAGCTGCTGGACGCCATTGATCCCGTTCCTTTCGGCAACCACGCCATGCGGGAGGAACAGGGGTGCTTCACCAGTAAAGGGTATCTCACCCTTTCCGGCGACGAGTGGGAGCATGAGCGTCCCAGGGAGAGGCAGACGGAGAAAAAGCCCTCCATCAAGGAGCGGCTGGAGCAGAGCCGGAAGGAATGTGCCAACCAGAGCAAGGCGCAGCCCCATCGGGAAAAGTCTGCGCCGGAACTGTAAGGAGGTGTCGTTATGCCCCATTATGACTATGACAAAGATTATCCCTTTGCCGCTTTCATCACCAACCTGGGCAAGTATAACGAGGGTGCCCTTGTGGGCGAGTGGGTGAAGTTCCCCACCACGGCAGAGGAACTGAAAAAGGTCTTTGAGCGTATCGGGATCGGCGCGAAGGACGACTTTGGGCAGACCTATGAGGAATGGTTCATCACGGACTACGACTGCTATGTGGACGGCCTCTATGACCTGCTGGGCGAGTACGCCAACCTGGACGAGCTGAACTACCTGGCCTCCAAGCTGGATGACATGAGCCAGGATGAATATGAGCGGTTCCAGGCGGCCATGGAGATCGGCGATCACACGGGCAGCATCCAGGAGCTTATCAACCTGACGGAGAACCTGGACTGTTACGATATTTACCCCGACATCCACGACCACGACGATCTGGGGCGGTATTACATCGAGGAACTGGATGCCATGCAGGTGCCGGAGCATCTGCGCAACTACATCGACTATGAGGCCTACGGGCGGGACATCGCCCTGGAGGAAAGCGGCCAGTTCACCGACCTTGGCTATGTGCGGGACACCGGGGACAGCTTCCATGAGTATTACGATGGCGAGCGTGGCAGCATCCCGGAGGAATACCGGGTGATGACCTTCCAGGACGATGTCCCCGAAGAAGAAGTTTCGGAATGGGCCATGGACCTTGCCTACGATATGGACGAGTTTTTCCGGCAGAACGATCCGCAATATGCCGCCGAGCACCCGGAGGAACACGCGGCGAAGGAAGAAATCTACGAAAATCTGATGGCCGGGCGCATCTCCGCCCTGGACGAGAAACTGGCTGCCCTGGGACAGACCCAGGAGGACTATCTGCCTTCGGAGATCGAGAAGTTCAAGGAGGCTGTGGGCTACGAGGCATATTTGGATGTGGACCCCCAGGTGATCCGGGAGGCCATCGAAAACCCGGATCAGTCCCATGTGGACGAGATGCTGACCTTTGCGGAGCAGGCAAACCGGGAGTATGAGGCGGAGTTGTACGGGCAGCAAGCGGCGCCCACGCCGGACGACCGGGAGACCGGCGAGACGGTGCGGACCCCCAGGGGCACCTTCCATGTGACGGATATGAGCCGGGAACAGATGGAGGCGGCCGGATACGGTTTCCACCATGAGTCCGAGGACGGGAAGTATCTCATCATGGCCAACGGCAGCCGCGCCTTTGCCATCCCCAGCGGAGCCGCCCCCGAACATACCGCACCGGAGAAGCTGACCGTTCTGGTGGTGGAGCCCATGAAGGAGCCCTATGTGAAGGAGATCGACCCCGGCCTCCATGCGCTGCAAGCGGAGGTGGGCGGCGATATTGCCGCCTCCTATCCCTTTGACGATCCGGTGGGGCTGGTGCTGAATGATGAAGGAAAGCTCATTGGTCTGGACCTGAACCGTTCCCTCCGGGACGAGCATGGGGAGATTTACGACATCGTGGCAGGCACCTTCCTGGTGGTGGGCCTGGGACCGGAGAGTTTCGCATCCCTGCCCCCGGACATGATCCAGAAGTACACCGAGCAATTCAAGCGGCCGGAACTGTTCGCCAGCATCAACGGGCAGATCGTGTCTGTCCCCGTGGAGCCGGAAAACCCGCTGCGCACGGCGGAAATGACCCTGGAGGATGACTATGGCATGATCGACGGGATCATCAACAACGGCCGCCGTGGTGAGGAATTGGAGAAAGCCCAGACCGAGGCGCGCAGGACCACGCCGGAGAAAAAGCCCTCCATCCGGGAGCGGCTGGAGGACGCGAAACGGGAGTGCGCGGAACGGAAAAGCCCGGACAAGCCCGCCCCGCAGAAGAAGCCCCCGGAGCATGACTTATGAGCCGGAGCAAGAAATGGCGTCTGGAATGGGCGTTCTTCCTGGGTGAGAACGGCAGACGCCAGTATAACAAGCTATGCAAGGGCTGTGTCCATCCCTGCAAACAGAGTTTCCGGGCGGTGGTGTTGTCCTGTCCGCACTATCTTTCCAGCCGTTCCAAAAAGTGCGGGAATTAGGGTTCAAAATGGGCGAAGAAACAGCCTGTGGCGGCTTTTCCGTGTAGGGGCAGTATGATTCCCCATGTGGGGCGGCAGGGCCTTCCTGTATAGGGAAAACGCCGGATTTTCACCTTTTGTCAAGCAAAATGGGAGCGTCAACATCGGATGCAGTTATCCGAGGTTGGCGCTCCCATTCTTTTTTTGTTCTGGCTGCGTCGCAGTCGATCAGTCATCCTCTAACAGCTTGGAGGGCTGGATTTTCAGCACTTGGGCAATCTTGAACAATGTTTCAAGAGATACGCCACGAACCGTACCTGTTCCTTCTACCTGACCAACGAAGTTGACACTTTTCCCGATCCTCTCCGCAAGGACCTCCTGTGTCATCCCCGCCTTTTTTCTGTAATATGCGATCTTCAAGCCCAGAGTGATATAGCGTTCTGGAAACTCCGTTTGCATAATATCACCTCCTGATATTATGCTACCAACAAAACAGGTAAATTATAATTGAAACCAATTAGAGGATTATTTACTTTAAGTCAATAATTATATATAATGAGAAGTGGATTATTTACTTTATTGGAGAGGCTGGCTTGAAAATGGCGAAGATAAAACCGTGAACATATTTACCGTTAGTTTTTTTGGACACCGGATCATCCCGGAGTTTCGTGAGGCGGAGGATCGTGTGGAGGCGCTGGTTCATGCGCTGCTTTTGGAAAAGGAGTATGTGGAGTTCCTGGTCGGACGGGACGGAGATTTTGACCAGATCGTTTCCTCCGCTGTCAAGCGCCAGCAGCGGCTTGTTCGGGATGACAACAGTTCCTTGATTTGGATACTGCCATATCCCACGGCGGAGCTGCGCAACAATATGGAAAACTTTGAAACCTATTATGATGAAATCGAGATATGCGGCAGCGCGGCCAGCAGCCATCCAAAAGGCGCTTTTCAAATTCGCAATCGGCAGATGGTGAAGCGAAGCGATCTCGTTGTATTCTATGTGGACCATACAGGCGGCGGAGCTTATCAGACCATGCGCTATGCGCAGAAAGAAAAAAAGAATATACTAAATCTTGCTGGGGAAGGATACGGAGAAAAAGAATGAGCGCCATCATCTTTCGGTGATGGCGCTCATTTTCAGTAGCAGTAGTAGGCGCTGTGGGAATGTGTGTAAACGGTCAAAGGGGCGGAGCTGTGGGAAACAGTGTTTGCGGGCTGTGGGAAAGCTGACAGCTTTTCCATCGGGACGTAAATATTTGTTTTCCATCGGTGGAGCGGCCGTTTTCCACATTTCCATAGTGGATCATTCGCAAATGGATTTTATAAAATTGTCCATCTCTTCAAAATCCCTCTCGGTAATTTCGGTGTTGTCATTTACGGAAATTATTCTGATCCCCATACGCAGGAGCTTTTTTGTATATTCCATAGCGGATCATAAATCCCGCCCCAAACGGTCAAGAGCGGATACGACCAAAATATCATAAGCCTGTTCCTCTGCCTTTTGAATGAGCTCCTGAAGGCTGGGGCGGTTTATGGTTGTTCCGCTTTCAAAAACTTTGCTTTCACCAACAGAAACAAGCCCATGTTTGGAGATTACTGATTGATCCAAAGTTCCTGTGTCCGTATTCCGCAGTCATCTCCATCATATCCTGCCTGGCGACAGTATTTCCACGCTCTATTCTTCATAGTACACGCTCCTTTGCATGGGGACTTTCCTTGCACAGTCCCATAGGCGATAGATGGTCAAGGGAATATACCAGGCAGCCACCAGCAGTCGCCAGACCAGGACGAAACCGCCGATCACTCCGCCAATAATAAAGTTCAGCAGAAACAACGGAAGGGCGGTTCCCAAAGAGCCGCCCGGCACGATCCAGGCAAACATCCGTGGGATGCCAAAAGGCAGGCCGCAAAGGATGAACAGCCATACATAGTCGGTGACTCCATCTTTTGTGCAGGCGGATTTGAAAATGCAGTACAGCAAAGCCGCCACCGCCACGGGCAACACGCTCTTCTTGAAAAACTCTTTGATTACTTCGGATTTCGTCACAGTCAGCACCTCCATTCCTGGTTCCATTATATCAGCCGTATAACCATGCGCCCAGGGGTTTTGCAAAGACTGTAAAAAGCGCCCAATCCCCGTTACTCCAAGTCGTTGCTCCGCTGCCGCTGCTGTTCCTGTTCCTTCGGCCTTTCCAGTAGGGCGTCCACATTCTGGCGGAGTGTGTCATACTCCTTTTCCTCCCGCCGTATCTTCCGAAGTTCCGTTTGCAGGGCGGTCTTGCGGGCGGAGAGTCCGTCCAATTCTGCTTTCAGCTTTTCGGAGGAAGGAAGTTTGGTGAGCCCGGCCTTTTTAATCTCCCTGGCTGCCGCCTCGAATAAGATAATCTCGCTCTCAAAGCCGCGCAGGAATTTTTCCTTGTCCTTTGATGCCTTGTATCGGTCATAGACAGGTTTCAGCTTGCGGTAGGTGTCAATCTGCTTTCCCAGGAGGGCAAGGTCGGCGATCCGCTGTTCCGTATCCCGCAGGCTCTCCCTGGTACGGATGGAGGCGGCGGCAACGGCGTCGCACCGTTCCACCAATTCCTCATAGCTGCCGATGCCGTGTTCGGTGAGAAAGTTCATGGTGGCGGCCGCACGTTTCAGATTCTCGATGGTCGCCCACCGCTGGTATCCGGCGCTCTGCTGGGCCTTGATATTGTTCTGAATGTCAATGAGCAGGCTGACCTTCCCGCTGCGCTGTTGGGGCTGTCTGGAGGGCCTGGGACCTCCGGCAATGCGGGAGACAACGGCTTCTTCCGTGTAATCGGCGCCCAGGGTTTTGAGCCGGGTGAACCTCTCCTGGTCCGGCGCCCTGGCGGAGATATACTTTCCCCGCTTGATTTCGTACCCTTCCCGCTGCAACCGGGCAAGCAAATCTTCCAGGCTGGAGGACACGGGGATCAGCCGGTCGATGGCGGCTTTCAGCTTTGCCTTGTAGCTGGTGCCGTTCTGTGCGGCCTGATGCTCAATGTAGCTCTTGCCCTTATCCCGGCCAGGGACGATGACGGACAAGCCGTGTTCTTTGCACAGCCGGTCGCTGGCCCGGCGTATCTCGTGATAGCTGCGCTTGTTGGAATGGTAATGCTTGTGATCGGTGAAGCTGACCGCATTGAAAATCAGGTGATTATGGACGTGATCCTTGTCAATGTGAGTGGTGAGGACAAATTCATATTTGCCGCCCAGGACCTCCCGTGCCAGTTCCATGCCGATCCGGTGGGCTTCCTCTGGCGACACCTCCCCGGGCTCAAAGGCTTGGATCAGGTGGCGGCCCAGGTGCGTGCCCTTGTCAATGGCATGGCGGCGTGTCCATTCAAATTCAATGTCGGCGGTCTCGGCGGCGCAGCCGAAGGAGGACACCAGCAGTTTCCCATCCGTCTTGTCGGGGTTGCAGATATAGTCAATCGCGGCTTTCAGCGTTGACTTAATAGGATGCGTCTTTGTAACTGCCATATCTGATCCAGCCTTTCCCGGATTTCCTCCATGTCGGCCTGATAGGTGGGGCCTCCGGCGTTGACCCGCTTGGCGATCTGATTGATGTTCCGGCCAATGGCGGACAGAAGTTTGTTCATCTCCTTAATGTCCTTGGTGTCCACCTGGATGATATATCCGTCAATCGCCATCTTCCGCAGGTAGGCGCCGATCCGCTTTGTCTGGAGCTGGGCCATCTTCTGTTCCATCAGTTCCTTTTCCTCGGCGGTCACATAGAACTTCACCTGGATATTTCGTTTTCGGTTTGCCATCGTGGTATCTCGCCTCTTTTCGTATCAGGGTTTGGGATGTTCCCAACAAGCATTTTTCGGGTTTAGGGGGAGGGTTCCCTAAAGCCAAAAATCGCAAGCGGGTACTCGCTTGCTGTGCTTGCTATCTACTCCATACCCCCACCGAAAGGCGGTATTTGTTGCGCGTTCCTTTGATTTTGGACGCAAAAAAAGATTGCAGCCGCCATGCGCTGCAATCTCCTGTTTCCCATATTGTGAGGTTAGTCCTCTGCTTGTTCGACTTCCGTTATCTCCCTTGCCGTTGCGGTTACAATCCGTATGCCTTTATCGCTCATACCGTCCAGCAGCGCGTCAAGCTGCCGCCGCCCGGTGGATTTCTCCGCATTGCTGTTCGGGAAGAAAAATTGATCTACCGAAATATGATACCGGGTTACAAGGTCATAGAATACCTGTAAACTCGGCTGTTGTCCCTTGTTCTCGATATTCGCAAGGTAGCGCGGGGAAATATATAACTCGTCGCTTACCTTTTTGCGGCTCTCGCCGTATTCATTTCTCGCGGCTTTTATAGCTGCCCCGAAAGCCTTAAAGTCGTACAATGG
>OFPS01001139.1_pt1 | contig 20875 bp, 18 predicted proteins | sample 1542111 | NCBI WGS metagenome assembly OFPS01 (sample SAMN04209233, study PRJEB22552) | human gut metagenome | biome: gut; material: feces | host: Homo sapiens | place: USA: Oklahoma | reverse complement strand
GGACTTCATCTCTCTGGAGGAGGCGAAGGAGATCGCCCTGAAGGATGCCGGACTTGATGAAGCCACACAAAAGATCGTGTTCACCAGAGAGGAGCTGAACCGCAATTCAGGCAAGCCCTGCTACATTCTAGAGTTCTACACCGCGAAGAAGCAGTATTCCTACAAGGTGGACGCCAAGGACGGCAGCATCCTCGAGGCATACCACTTCATTCTTCTTGCCGACGCGAAGAAAATCGCGCTGGACGATGCGGGCGTCAGCGAAAAGGTCACCTTTACCGAGGAAACTCTGGTTGCCGGTGGCATCAAGTCGCCCTACTATTCCTTCGCCTTTGAAAGCGACACCGCTCGCTGGACTTACAAAATCGACGCCGTTCTGGGCAGCATCATGGATAAGACCTACGATAAGATCGTCTCCCCTGCACCCGAGTTCATCGGCTTGGAAAAAGCAAAGCAGATCGCCCTGAAGGATGCGGGGCTGGACGAAACAGCGCAGAAAATCGTATTCACCAGGGAAGAGCTGAGCCGCAATTCGGGCAAGCCTTGCTACATTCTGGAGTTCTACACGGACAAGTGTGCGTATTCCTACAAGATCGATGCAGTATCCGGGGAAATTATCGGGAAGAAAACCGAGTGGTTTTCCCGTCAGGAGTCCGAGACTGTGCCGGACACGTCTCAAAATTCCGATTCCAAGCAGCGCAGGGGAAACTAATCAAAACATGACTCGTTCAGGCCATAGAAAATGGGGACAGGCTATAAATGCTTGTCCCCATTTTGCTAAAAGCTATGGAATTGTGGGTGCTATCTTTGCTAAACACATAGGCTCAGTATCGGCAGCCGCTTCCGAAAATCCATCTCTACCTTTTTATCCGTCTGACTGCACCGTACAGCGAGGAACGGAAACAGGCAGCGAGTGAATGGGCGAAGAAGAATGGAATCAAAGGCTGATGTCGAAATGTTCAAAAATCTTTGTTATAATTTTTGGCTCAATCCTTTTTCTTGTGGGATTGAAGTGAAGTAGTGTGCGCGTGGCAGCGTCCGTACTGGTATGCTTTTCGTAGCAATCAGCACGGAAGGATCCGCCATGCAGTACATTCATTTGCCCTCTGGTCTAACCGGGTTTCGCAACTCCATGACCACCATAGAGATGGCCCAGTCAGGCCGGGAAGTCTACTTGCTGCATGGTGAACTGGAACGGGGCAAGGTTTCTTTCTGTCCTGCGTGCGGTCAGAAAATGCACATCCACGGGAGCAGGATCACCATGCTCCGGCACCTGTGCTTTGGCTCCCGTCTTAGCGCAGTCAGCTTTGAGAAGCGGAGGTACTGCTGTCCTTGCTGCGGACATACGGAGATGGAGAGAGTCCCCTTCAAGGCGGACGGTCATAACATCACCCGTGAGCTGTTGCAGTTCACAAGGGAGCTTCTGGCTTACGGGTTTACCAACAAGGGGGTATCCGAATTGACCGGACTCGGCAAAAACACTGTGAAAGAGATCGACCTGCAACGGCTCAAGGACAAGTACACGGTGGACGGCAAAACCCTCATAAGGCCTGAGAAACAGGCTCGTTTTCTCGGCGTGGACGAGTTTAAGCTGCACAACGGCTACAAGTATGCCTCCCTCATCATCGACATGGAGAGCGGACATATCCTGTGGCTCGCACACGGCAAGCGCAAGCGTACCGTCTATGACTTCATAGATCATGTAGGCGAGGCTTGGATGGACGGCGTGGAGGCCGTTGCCTGTGACATGAACTCGGACTTTCAGGAAGCCTTTGAGGAACGCTGCCCTCATATCCAACCCGTCTTTGACTACTTCCACCTCGTCAAGAACTTCAACGAAAAGGTTGTTGGTGCCATCCGCAAGGACGAGCAGCGGAGGCTTGCTGACGAAGAGAACACAAGGGCTGCTGCCGCGCTAAAGAAAACTAAGTACATTCTCACATCGTCCAAAGACACCCTGCGCCGCAAGGACGAGGAAGCCGCTGAGGGCAAGGTCATCTCCCGTGGTGGAGAACTATTCCCTCAGCCTGTTGTTGCCCGCAAATCTGGCTATGTCCAGCGGTACGAGGAGCTTATCCGACAAAACCAGCTTTTCTTTACTCTGGACATCATCAAGGACAAGCTGGCAAGCGCCTACAAGCAGACGGACGAGGCGGCCATGGCGGAGGAAATATCCGACATCATGGACATCTGCACTGTTACGAAAAACAAGCATTTGCTCTGGTTCCGTCGTATTCTCGACGAGCATTTTGAGGGCATTATTGCCCATGCTACTTTCAATATCTCCGCTGGCAGGATCGAGGGGATCAACAACAAAATCAAGACCCCTACGGCGCAAGGGCTACGGCTATCCAGATGACGATTACTTCTTCCTGAAGCTGTTCGATGTCAGCCGGAAACCCTACATTAGAAATCCTTCATCCCACAACTTTTATGATTGACCCTAATTTCTTTCGGATTTCTATTGAAAAATCAGGGGATATATGCTATGCTATATACGGAAGATAGAGAAATACTCTATCAGGCACTTCTCTTCGAAACGATCAGGTGGAATTTCATGAATGGAGGTGACCGATATGGTATTATTCCAGTGCTACGAACGCGCCGTGTTCGAGAGCATGCATGCTCCTCCTATGCCTAATGCGTCGGAGAAACATCATCTGATCCAGACAGTACTATATCCAATGAAACGCATTCATATCAGCGCATAGGTTGAGCCGTAGGATGGTTGCTATTCCTGCGAATCACTCTATGCGCTTTCTATTTTTCAAGGAGCGTTAAACCTATAAAAATGAAAGGAGAAAACGAGATGGCTCTTCCAACAACCGCTTTCTATTTGATCTCTCATTATGGAGCAGGTCTTCCGTTGAACAGATACGGAAGTGGTGCATATGCAGTCAATCAACAGTTTTCGCTGTATGATGCTGCATCCGATGACCAAAAGTTCAAACTGGTCACTGTAAACAACAAGCAAAGAATCGCCATGAACGGCAACACGTCCTTGGGGTTGAACGTTTATCGCTCTGGCGATAATCCATGTACACTTTACACGCTTTTGAACAATGATAATGACTCTCAGGTCTCAATCGAAGCATGTAGCGAGGGAGTGTCTGATTGCTACTATATCTACCTGACTGCTCATGGGAAGAGTGTATACACGTTAACCGCACCGACGAATTTGACATCTACATCGGCAAGGGTTACGTGGAAGCCCTACACCGGAAGCCCTGAACAGATATGGAAGATAAAGACTTCCCATACCGCCAACACGTACTCTGGACACGGTAGATATCTTCCGTCAAGGCAAGACTCAACTGTGACACCATTTATTTGGCCCTGCTACAAAAAAACAGGGGCTCGCGGCTACAATCCATCCACTCCGCACTACGGAATAGACAGGGATTCGTATTACCAATGCTCCGATCAGAGAAATGCTCCTGGCGATCCAATTTATCCGATCTGCGCCGGAACAGTTGTCAAGGTCTATGAGAAACACGCCGACTTTGGGAACAGTGTCTGGATAAATTCGAGCAATCCCAACACGACAGCGATCACTACAGGTGCGTATATCAGACACTTGTATATGCACTTCAATTCAAAGCCACTGGTAAGTGTTGGAGATCCAGTGACCACCGGCACGTTGTTAGGATACATGGGTACAACCGGAAACTCTACAGGTGTACATCTGCACTTTGGGATACAAGCAAGGAATACTGCATACACATCTTCCGATGGGTATACAACAAGCGGATTCTTCGACCCTGAAATCATCTTGAAATGAAAGATGACGTCTTTACGCTGACGGCAGCATCGCAATGAATTGTTGCCGTAAAGTATGCTCGCCCTTTTACAACAAGCTGTCATGAATTTTGGGACTAATAGAGTATAAACATCTGATGTTGATTGTACCTAGTACGAACATACTACAACCTCAATACCGCACCGTAACCGGAGCCTCAAATTAAGTTGAATTCACACAATTGGCTTAATTTGAGGCTCCAAAGGAGAGAATTTATGAAAATATTGATGATCATTCTGCTGTGCCTGTGCCTTTTGCTTCAGATCGGTTGTATGGGAAATCCCGACACGAAAGAATCTCATCAGAGCGGCGCAGAAACAACACTGACAGAAAAAAATATGACGGATACCGAAAGAGATTCGGAAACCACAAAAGCCGTTTCGGAAGTCGACAACAATGCTCCGATAAGCATGACGAACGGAGAGCTGATTGACTTTCTTTCGCTTTCAAGTCCGCATTGGTACAGCTATTTCATGGATGGAGACGACAAAAAATTCTATTCATTGCTTTTCTACCCTTCATCCGATAAAATGGAATGGAGTATCGGATATTATGAAAGCGAAGGGGAAAACACCTTCTCCGGCACATATACCATTGACAACGAAGAGGTCTTCCACGCCGAGCTCAGTGACGCGCTTCGGGATACCAAATTACAGCTTTCTTTCACGGTGGATGTTCTCAATACCGACACCGGAAAGAAAGAGATTTCTCTGAACATCACCGACTCAAGCCTTGATAAATACCAGAATCTTGTAAACGCACCGATCAGGTTCACCTTGGACACATCGGCGGATTATCCTCTGTCAACATCGGTCTTTACCATAAAGCAGAAAACACAATCTGAGAATATTGAAATAAGTGTGGCGGCGGATCGCCAGATGACGTTGAAGGACAATGTTCTGTATGACGGTTCGAATGAAGAATACTTCAGATTCAGTCTTCTTGAAAATACGACAGCAGAGGATTATCTCAAATCCTTGTCGGATGAAAACGCGCAGTACAATGAAGTTGAAACTTTGAACGGCAAAAAGACGGAGAGCGGATTCACCTATCGCGTATATTATATGGATGTTGAGATAAGAAAGGGACAGACTGCCAGGCACTATAAGTTTTTTGTCACTGTCGATGAAACTGACATCATTTTGATAGACGCATATCATTATAAATTCAAAGACGGATCCGGTGAAGAAGATTATCTGGAAAAATATATTCTTCCTGTGGTAGGCTCTTTTGATATCGTGAAAAACTGACACTTAGGGAGAGGTTCGAACAAACCAGACGAAATCACAGGTAGGTTTCCGCATTCAGCTGTGCTCTGCGCGTGATGCGGAGCACCTGCCCGTAGGCTTTCTCCTCCGCCTCCGGCGTGGTGGGGCAGATCAGGATCACCAGCTTGAAGTCCTTTTCATGGAACTGCTTCATGCTGAGCAGGGTGCGTTCCAGCGTCCCCTCCTGATCCACCGGCGTGGGATGGTCATAGACCGCATCCCCCTCCCGCCACAGCTCGCCGGTTCTGCGGCACCAGTAGGTGGGAATGATCATGGTTTTTCTCATACTGTTTCGCTCCTCCTGCGCGTATTAGGAAAGCACGGAAGCATAGACATCCTCCAGCTTTGCCACAAAGAGCTCCTGTGCGAAGTTCTCGCGGGCATACCGGGCGATAAACGCCCGCCGCTCCGGGGCTTCTCTGCTGTGAGCCAGTTCCTCTAAAATCGCGCCGCAGAAGGCGTCCTCGTCATTCGATGAAACTAGTGTGCCTACAGAACTGTTGATAAATTCCGGCAGCCCGCCCTCGTTGGAGCCTACGACAGGCAGTCCGCAGGCCATGGCCTCTAAAGCGACAAGGCCGAAAGGCTCGCGGCGGGAGGGCATGACGAACACATCTGCCGCGTTGTAGAGCCTCCGCAGCTCATCCTGCTTCTGGTTCCCAAGAAAGAAGGTATGCCGCAGACCCAGCAGCTTGTGGAGATCCGACAGCTTTTCCCGTTCCTCGCCGTCTCCGGCAATCAGGGTGACGATCTCCCGTTCCGTCAGTCGCTCATAACGGTGTGCCACCCGCAGCAGCGTATCCACACCTTTGAATTCCGCCAGTTTTCCGGCAAACAATACAATGTATTCCCCGCGGTAAGGCAGACCCAGCGAGTCAAAAAGCAATTCTCTGTCTACTTCTTCCGGATAGAAGATGTCCTCGTTATAGCCGTTGGGCAGCAGCAACAGCCTGTTCGCGCAGGAGGGCAGCACGGAAATGGCAAGATCCCGGTTGTCCTGTGAAATGGCAAGCACCTTTGCGCTGCCCGCAATCGCCTCCTCCGCAAAGCCGCGGAAGACCGGCCATTTTCTGCAGCCCATGAGGTCTGTCCCGTGGATGGTGACAACCAGCGGGATATCGCACAGAGAGGCAAGCCAGGAAAGACACCATGCGTGCTGGGCATGAATGACGTCCGGCTGAAACTCCCGCACCGCCTGCCGCAGGACAGAGGAAAAGAGCGTAAGATACTGCGCCAGTTCGCCGCTGCTGAGATCCGCGAAGGTAGTCCGGCTCTGGGGGTGGGTGGTAAAGCAGGGGAAATTAAAGGGAAGCGAACTCCACGACGCTTTTCCCGCTGAAAACATCACGGGAAACATGCGGATGCCGGGAAGCATCAGCACCGGCCGGTTTTCCGGAAAGATGACGCAGACCTCGTGCCCACGCTTACGCAGATGCAGCGCGATGTTTTTGGTGTAGGTGCCGCTTCCGGAGCCCTCCAGAGGGAAATGATTGATCAGCAATACTTTCATCGTCCAAACCACCTTTCTGTCAGTTCGTTCCATGCCTCCTTCGACTTCTGATACTGTCCGATCATATCCGGCAGCCACGATTCCGCCGCAGACTGAATATCCGGAAGATACAAAAACCGCCTGTCGTTTGTATAGCGGGCCAGTGCCTTTGCGCCTGCTGCCAGCTGGCGGTTTCTCTGGGTAAACTCAGAGGGGGTATGTCCGGTCTTCCAGCGGAAAAATACGTTGCGCCCGATCCAGCCGGTACAGGAATAGTAGAGCCTGTCCCGGACACGGCTGTCATTCCGGAGATCCGGAACCTTGGGATAATCTCCGTAGGTGTCATGGAAGATAGGTGTCTGGATGTCCAGACATCTGATATGGCTCTGGGACGCGGCCATTCCCATGAGGGTATCTTCTCCCCGGGCAAGAAGCGGCGTCCTGTTGTAGAAATAGTAGGGGGAGAAAAACGGCGGCAGCGTTGTCAGTGCGCTCATGCGGATGCCAAGGTTTCCGCCTAAAACCTTTGTGGTGGGCTGCGGCTCGGCGTTTTGATCTTCCTGAATAACAAGTCCGCGATGAGCCTCACTGTTTTGCCAGAAATCTGCCATAGATTCCTTGTGAAGTCCCCAGAGCAGGTCCTTCATACCGTCGAACGAAGCCGGAGGCAGGATGTTATAGCCGCTGTAATCGCTGCTGGTAACATCAGCTCCCAGAGACAATCCATGCAGATGTGCGCCGATAAAGTCGATCTCCTCGGACTGAACCGCCCCGTCCGGCGTCTTGCGCAGCACCTCCGGCCGCACATCGGAGTCCACAAAAATCAGATAGTCCGTGCCTGTGAACATCGCCTCCATCAGTGCCTGATTCCGGTTGAAGCCGTAGGGGATCAGACCGTGGGCATCGATCAGAGGGCAGTACAAAAGCTGATGGATGGAAGAATGCCGGACGCCAATCTCCTTCATGATCAGATGAGCCCGCTCATTGCTCTGGAGCTTGATCAAAGAGAGGTTTGTCCTGCTCCGCAGTTCCTCAACTGCCTTGGAATCCGCCTGATGAGAATACACTACGATCATACGGTCAAGAGCGTGTCCGTATTTCTCTGCGTTGTCCAGAAAGTCTGTCAGCGGATGTGCGGACAGAATATCCCTTACGATCATTCCTATGGCAATTATCATAAAATCAGCCCTCCTTGTCCTCTTTTGTATGTCCGCACTTTTCCCTTCGAGAAAAGGACAGGCATGAACGGAGCAGGGAGGGCTTCTATAGCATTCTATGTGTTTGATACAGCGGAACTGTATGAGGGGGCTTCACCGTCCCAAAGGCGCCGCTGCTGTGGTAAGGCGGCAATAGAAACGATGATAGATTTTCGAGCGCTCCGCTGTTCTTGTGACCGACAGTTTATGCGGTCACACCGTTTGTATTTACTGCCTCCTTCGCGCTGCCTGATCTCAATAGGAAAAAGTGATGGACGGTGCAGTTCGATTTTCTCGTTCTGACGAGAGCACGCTTTTGGATACATCTCTGGTGAGAGGATAGAAAAAGCGCGCAAGCAGACCGTTCGGTCCAGCTTACGCGCCTCTAAAACAGGTTCGATTTTGACAGCTTCTCCCATGGAGGCTGTGCCAATATCGCGTTCGCGCAAAGCCGGACGTGATGCAATCAATAATATACATGGCGGCATCCCCCTTTCTGTCGGTGGTTTTCTGTGTTTTTTCTCCGCTTTTTAGTTGCTTTTATTATACATAAAAGCAGGGCTCTTTTCAAGGGGAAGTTTTCCCTGATGTACGCCGCAGAATCGTTGGTGTTGAAAACAGAAGAATTTTTGGATACTATATAGGTGAGAACGATAAAAAAACGGCACTTTTATTCGTGCAATAGGGGCGCTGGTATGATAAAAGGAGTTGGCAGCAAGGAGTATTGCTAAAATGAGAGCGTTTCGGTAAACAGTCTCGTTGGCATTGACTGCGGGCAGATCTCGCATTACACCCATTGCCGAAGCCCGGAAGCGTCCTGCTTTCGCGGACTCGGTATGCTTTCCGCAAACCTGACTATTATAGCGCCCATAGCGGGCCTTGCCCGCATATGCGCACAGCCATGCCGGCTGTGCGCATTTTTCTATTTCTGCCGCGCTCCTCCGTTTTTGAAAAATGGTTTTACCAAATCTTTCAGAAACGGAGGGCGAAAAATGTACTTTGATCAGGCCAAATTCGGGTGTCGGCTGAGGACCCTGCGGAAACGGCGGAGGATGACGCAGGAGACATTGGCAGGAGCACTTAATATCAGCATAGATCACCTCAGCAAAATCGAACATGGCAAACGCGGTGTGTCCATCGATCTGCTGCTGGATATCTCCGAAGCGGTAGACACCTCTCTTGATTATCTGCTGAAAGGGACAGCGCACACCCCGCTTCAGATGAAGGAACTGATTGGCAGACTGCAGGAGCTCCACGACCAGATGGCGGCAATTTATGAAAACCCGTTCTGACAGTCCGGGTTTTTGCCCCAAAACCCGGACTACCCCGCCATACAAAAATCCTTTTGGCAGAGTTACAATTTACTCAAGCCAAAGACGACGGCTTTTCGTACCTTGAAAAACACTGCCCCCGGCAGTCATATCCGGCGACGAATAACGTCGGCTGACGGCCCCCTGACGAGGGGGAACAGCGATGCGGCGGGTGCGCGAAGACCACCTGCATCGGACAATCGTCCGATGTCAACGAACGGCCTTTAAGGTGCAGAGCGATACTCACCCAGCCAAAAGCAGATGCGGCGATCTGTCTTGCAATGATCCCGTCAGCCCTGAACAAACAGCCTGTCCAGCCACAGATGCAAGCAATGGGGGCAGCTCGAGAGATCCTCGGGAGGTGAGAGTCCTGCTGGGCGCTGCCAAGCGCCGGTTCGTTCAGCCGCCCGCAGTCCGGGGAGTAGTGTCGAATAGGACTGAGCAAAGGATCATTTTAAAAACAGCGGGAGCCGCCCGCATTATGGGCAATGCATCATGCCGCCAAAACCATGCGCGGCGGCTCCTGCTTTCACAAATATGAGGAAAACATTATGAATGCCAATATAGACTATCTGGGCCTGCTGACCCTTCTACGCCGCTTGCTGGCATTGGAGCTGGTCAGCAATTCAGAGGCAAAAAAGATCGCTGCGCGGCTGCGCGTGGATATGGGCGCGGACATTGCAATTTTTCTCTAATTTTCTCCTCTTTTTGGTATGGATATTTTCAGAATTCAATGGTATTGTGTGTTGCTGAGAAAGGAGGTGGCGGAAGGATGAATGACAACGCAAAAAGCAAAGGCTCACTGGCGCTGGCAGCGCCGAGAGTTATTACGATCCCGGCAAATGATCCGGAAATTGGGCGAAAGCTCCGCGTGGCGGCCTACGCCCGCGTCAGCTCTAATTCCGACGATCAGGCACATTCCTTCGCGGCGCAGAATGCCTACTTCTCCAAGCTCATCGCAGGAAACCCAAACTGGGAGCTGGCAGATATCTATGCCGACAAGGGTGTCACCGGTACTTCTATCGACAAACGTGAGGACTTCCTGCGGATGATGGAGGACTGTCGGAAAGGGCGCGTTGACCGCATCCTCGTCAAGTCCATCTCTCGCTTCGGGCGCAACACGAAGGAGAGCCTGGAGGCAGTACGCGAACTGGCAGGACTCGGCGTCAGCGTCCTGTTCGAGGAACAGAAGATCGACACAGCAGAAAGCACCGGTGAGATGCTTACCGCGATCTTCGCAACGTTAGCGCAGAAGGAAAGCGAGTCTATCTCCGAAAAGATGCGGTGGAGCATACGGACGAGGATGACACAAGGCAGATACTTGACCCCGTCTATACCGTTCGGATATCGGAAGGGAGAGAGCGGAGAGCTTGTAATTGACGAGATAAAAGCCAAATATGTGCGAGACATATTTGATACTTTTCTCACCGGAAAAAACAGCGGCGAGATTGCGGCACAGCTAAAGTTTCAGCAGCGTGCTGCCCCCGAATTGGCTGATTACAGATGGACATATAAAGCCGTCGTCAGGATTCTGAGAAATGAAAAATACATTGGGGATTCGCTATGGCAGAAGACCTTTCAGACCGATGATCTTCCGCGGCATAAAAAAGACAATAAGGGGCAAAAACCGCAATACTATGTTGCTGAAAGCCATCCTGCTGTTATTGAGCGAGAGAAGTTTGAAAAGGTGCAAAAGCTGCTCCAAAGCCGGAAAGGAAAATTTTATGATACACAGGACGAGAGATCTCCATTCCACAGGAAGATCCGATGTGGATGCTGCGGAGCAAATTGTCGGAGAAAGAGAGTACATGGAATTGCCTATCAGGTATGCAGAACTCACACCAATAACAAAGACCTGTGTCCAAGCAGGCAGCTTCAGGAACGATTCATCCAAGACGCCTTTCTTCGTCTGTACTTCAAGCTCAAGCGCCACGGCGAGAGCGTGCTCACGCAGCTTATCGCGGATCTTCGCACCGCCAGAAACCGAAGCCTTCTCTGGAGCGAGGGCGTCGTGGAGCTGAACAAACAAATCACAGACATTGCCGGTCAGGAACGACTTCTTATCCTTCTCAAGCAGCAGGGCGCGGTCGATCCAGACCTTTTCCTATCCCGCAGCGATCAGCTGGCTGAACAGCGCCGCACAGCAAAATTGAAGAAAGAACGCCTTCTGCGCTCTGAGGAAGACCATACTATCCAACGCACACAGGCGCTGCTGGACTACCTACGCAGTGGGCCGGATACGCTGAGCTTCTTCGACGAGGCGCTGTTCAGCGAGTTGGTCGAAAAGATCATCGTAACAGACAATGAGACTTTGCGCTTTCGGCTCATCAACGGGCTGGAGCTGACGGAAACCATCGAAAGGACAAAGCGGTAATGGGAAATCGAAAGCTGCCCTTCGGTTATCAGATGCGCTTCGGAGACGTGATCCCACACTCTGACGAGGCGGAAGCAGTGCAGAAAATCTATCAAAACTACCTCGCCGGAGCTTCCTTTCGGCAGATAGCGGAAGGACTTCAGGCGCAGGGTATCCCCTACGATGGGGACAAGCAGTGGAACAAGAATATGGTAGCGCGGATATTGGAAAACGAGCGATATACCGGCAGCGGTCCGTTTCCGGCGCTTATCCCGGCAGAACTGTTCCGGTCGGTGCAGAACCGCCGCACACAGATCGTGCCGGAGAGAACGCAGACGCCGGCACAGAAGGAGCTGCGAAAGCTCTGCGGCAGTGTACCTCCAAGGTATGTGGAACGACAGGTGCTGGGCATTCTGAACCGGCTGATCCATGACCCGCAGCTCATTGCATATACGCCAAAGGACAACAGCCGCATCCTTTCAGAGCAGCGGCAGGCATTGAATGAACTTCTCCGTAGCCCACCGGTGGATGAGGAGCAGGCACGAAAGCTGGCGCTGGACTGTGCCGGCGCCGCACTGGACAGCATCGGGCCGGAGGAGTATGAAACGGAGCGGCTGCGGAAACTGTTCGGAGAGAAGCATCTCTTAAGCGAATTGGATGCAGAGCTACTGCGGCAGAGCGTCCGGCAGATCACATATACCGGCAAAGAGGTCAAAATACGGCTGAAAAACAACCAGTGGATGGAGGGATAAGCTCATGGTCGAGACAAGACCGGAGAGAAAGGTCATTGTAATTCCCGCAAGGGAAAAGACACCGGAGGAGCAGGAACGGAAGAAAAACCTGCGGGTGGCGGCGTACTGCCGCGTGTCCACCAACAGCGAGGAGCAACTGTCCAGTTACGAAAACCAGCTTGCCTACTACACGGAAAAGATCATGAAAAATCCAGAATGGACCATGATGGAGGTATTCGCCGACGAGGGCATCACCGGCACCTCCACCAGTAAGCGCAAGAACTTCCTGCGTATGATCCGCCAATGCCGTCAGGGTAAAATCGACCTGATCCTCACCAAATCCATCTCCCGCTTTGCAAGGAATACCGTGGACACGCTCAACTATACCCGCGAGCTGCGGAGTCTTGGTATTCCGGTCATCTTCGAGGAGCATGGCCTCAACTCCATCTACCCGGAAAGCGAGTTCCTCATCACCATCTTCGGCGCGCAGGCGCAGGCGGAGAGCGAGTCCACATCCTCCCGTGTCAGGTGGGGAGTTCAGCAGTCCATGCGGGACGGCAGGGCCAGCATCCAGTATAAGTACCTGCTGGGCTACCGGAAAGGTGCGGACGGTCAGATGGAGATCGTGCCGGAGGAGGCTGAGACCGTCCGGCAGATCTATCGGATGTATCTGGCGGGACAGCCTCTTCGAAATATCCGGACGAGCCTTGTGTCCGAGGGACGCAGGAACGCCCTCGGTACGACGGAGTGGACCACCAGCAATCTCCAAACCATCCTGACGGACGAGAAGTACTGCGGCGATGTGCTGCGGCAGAAAACCTTCATTCAGGACTGCATCAGCAAAAAGGCGATACGGAATACGGGACAGTTGCCCAAATACCTCATTCAGAATCATCACAACGCCATCATCGACCGTGCACAGTTTGACGCAGTGCAGATGGAGCTGGCACGGCGCAGGGCGCAGCGGGGCAGCACGAGAAAGAGCGCACCCAGCGGTCTTGGCCGCTACAGCGGGAAATACGCCCTCAGCGGTCTGCTGTTCTGCGGCGAGTGCGGCACGGCCTACCGCCGCGTGGTGTGGACACAGCACGGCGAGAAGCGCACCGTGTGGCGCTGCTGCAGCCGTCTGGATTACGGAAAGAAATACTGTGAGCATTCCCCCACGCTGGACGAAGCGCCGCTCCAACAGGCAATCCTGAACGCGGTCAACGCCTCCATGTCCGACCACGGCATGCTGTCCGCGCGGCTGATGAGCGCCATGGAGCAGGAGCTGGCGCCTATCCCCGGCGAGAGCATGAGCCTGGGCGATATCGACCGGGCTATGGAGGAACTCGGAAAGCAGTTCGATAAGCTCCTTGGGGAAGCTGCCAACGCCGATGACGCAGAGACGTACGTGGAGCGGTTTCAGAGTCTGTCCGAAGGGATGGAAGATCTCAAGCGGCGAAAAGCAGGCATTCTTCAAATCCGTCAGGAGCAGGATGCGGTAAGCCGCAGATTGCAGGCGTCCGCGGCGGCGCTGGATGCGGTCAGCGCGCAGATCACGGAGTGGGACGAAAAAACGGTTTACCAACTGCTGGAGAAGGCCACGGTGATGGAGGGCTTCAAAATCAGGGTGACCTTCCGGAACGGACAGGAAATCGAACAGAGCATAGATCAACCGAAACGGAGGAAAAGGATATGATATGGGCAACGGGCGACTGCCACGGAAACTTTGAACGGTTCCGGCCGGAATACTTTCCGGAGCAGGCACAGATGACGAAGGACGATGTGGTCGTGGTCACAGGGGACTTTGGCGGCATATGGTTCGGAGATGCACGGGACGATGAAGCATTGGGCTGCCTGGAAAGTCTGCCCTTCACGCTGGCGTTCGTGGACGGCAACCATGAAAACTATGATGCGTTGGCAAGCTATCCTGCAGAGAAATGGCAGGGCGGTAAAATACACCGCATCCGTCCGCATGTGCTGCATCTGATGCGGGGGCAGATATACGAGCTGGAGGGATATCGCTTCTTCACCATGGGCGGAGCCAAAAGCCACGACATTGAAGATGGCATTCTTGATCCGGACGATCCAAACTTTGGGCGGAAGTTCCTGATGCTGCAGCGGAGACCGAGATCCAGATACCGCATCAACCATATTTCATGGTGGGCGCAGGAGCTTCCCTCCGACGAAGAATACGCCGAAGCACGGCGCAGCCTTGACTCAGTCGGCTGGGAGGTAGATTACATCATCACCCACTGCGCCTCGACGAGCATCGCCCTTGCCGGAACGCGGCACAACGAAGCGGACCGGCTGACAGACTTTCTGCAGGAGATTAAAGAAAAGGCAAAATACCACTACTGGCTGTTCGGTCACTATCATGACAACCGGAAAATCGACGACAAGCACATCCTGCTCTGGGAGCAGATCGTGAGGATCGTCTGAGATAGGTCAAAGCAGAGAAGAACACGGTAACGCTGCCGTGCTTTTCTCTGCTTTGAGCGTTGATCAGGCGCACCGCGCCGGAAAGGAGAAAGCCCATGAATATCCGCAAGCCAACAGATTACACCGCCATGTTTGCCGCACTGGATGCCGCTGTTGCGGCGCAGCTCCCGCAGATGGAATTGTACCGCGAGATCGGTCGGGGGGTCGGCGGCAGGGCGGAAAAAGGTGCGGCTGTCGCGGCGTCGGAATACCTGCAAGCGGCCTATCCCGCAGCCGATGGCTTCTCTCCCCGCAATCTGCGCCGTATGCGGGCATTTTACGCAGCCTACGAAGAATCCCCTGAAATCATGCAGCTGGCGATGAGCCTCGGCTGGACGCAGAATGTGGCGATTTTAGAGCGGTGCGGCAGCAGCGAAGAATGGGCGTGGTACGTCCGAGCCGTGCTGCACTTCGGCTGGAAGAAAGCAAAATTGCTGGAAGCCATAGAATCTCAGACATGGCTGCATTCTTCTCTCGACGAACAGACGGTTTCCTGCTATGCTGAAGGAAAAGAAGCAACGCAGGAGAGCGAATGCAATGAAAAAGATACTCTTTGTGTGCCACGGCAACATCTGCCGCAGCCCGATGGCCGAGTTTGTGATGAAGGACTTGGTAAAGAAGACAGGGTTGGCGTCACAATTCCAAATAGAGTCGGCGGCTACCAGCCGGGAGGAGATCGGCAACCCGGTCTATCCTCCGGCACGGCACAAGCTGGCGGAACACGGAATCTCCTGCGACGGTCACGCAGCGCGGCAGCTTACCAACGCCGATTACGAGAAGTACGACCTGCTGATCGGCATGGACAGAGCCAACCTCCGGGATATGTACCGCATCTGCGGCGGCGATTTTTCTGGCAAGCTGCACCTCCTGATGGACTACACCGGTCATCCCCGCGATGTAGCCGACCCGTGGTACACCGAGGACTTCGAAGCAACATGGAGGGATGTGCTGGAGGGCTGTCAGGGATTACTTGATTCCATAATCAGAAAAGAGGAATAATATGGAAGCAATGAAAAAGACAACATCTATAACTGTTCAGGATGTTCCCGTAACGATCATGAATGTAGATCAGCGGGACTACATCAGTCTGACCGATATGGCGAAAGCCCGCACCGATGCCGGACGCGCTGCCGATGTCATCAAGAACTGGCTCCGCGCCAGATCCACGCTGGAATTCCTCGGAACGTGGGAAGTCATGTACAACCCGAATTTCAAAGTGGTCGAATTCGACCACTTTAAGAGCGAGGCCGGCTTGCACACTTTTACGCTCAGTGCGAAAGAATGGATTGAAAAAACAAATGCAGTCGGTATCTATGTGCAGGCAGGGCGCTACGGCGGAACCTATGCCCATAAAGATATTGCATTTGAGTTCGGCTCCGCAATCAGTCCGGTATTCAAACTTTATCTGCTGAAAGAATATCAGCGACTGAAAGATGCGGAAAACGACCGACTCAAACTGGAGTGGAGCGCAAAGCGTTTCCTTTCAAAAAACAATTACCTGATCCACACGGACGCTGTGAAAAATTATGTTCTGCCGCAAAGCAACTACACGAAAAACACGGAATGGCTGGCATATGCGGATGAGGCTGACTTGCTGAATGTGGCACTGTTTGGTTGCACGGCGAAAGCGTGGCGCGAAGCCAATCCAACGCTGGCGAAAAACAGCAACATCCGTGATTACGCATCCATTGCCGAATTGACCGTTCTCTCCAATTTGGAGACACATAATGCGGAGCTGATCAAGAGTAGAATGGAGAAGAAAGAGCGGTTTGAAGCGCTGCGGCAAATCGCTCAGTATCAGCTTCGAGTCCTGGCTGAAGCGGAGAAAATCAAGGAATTGCCCACACTTGAAGATAAGTCCTGATATGCCGGCTAAACCAGTAAACAGATGAAGATGGAATTTCATCACGCCTCCAAAAGCGAAAGCCGTTGTGTTCCAAACGCTTGAAGAAAAATATCCGAATTGATGCCGCATGACACGGAAAAACCTTGAAGATTCAATGGCTTCAAGGTTTTTTTGTTGCCCTGAAACCCTGTTTAGCCTTATTTTTAGCCTTATTGTCCCTCAAGCATCCGAAACGCTCTTGATAAACTGCTCCATACGCTCTGCACTGTCCTGCTTCATCTGCTTCGTAACGTGTCCGTAAACGTCTAATGTAAACGCTGCGGTGGCGTGACCGAGATTTTCCTGCACGGTCTTAATGTCGTCGCCGCTCTTGATAGAGGCAACGGCGAAGGTGTGACGCAGATCGTGGAAGCGCGTGGCCGGTGCGCCGATGTTTCGGACGATACGCTTGAAGCAGTCGTACACAGTTCGATAAGACAGATAGCCGCCGGTTTGGTTGGTGAATATGAGGCCGTGCTCTTCCCATGCATCGCCGGCCTCCATTCTCATACTGTTTTGCTCCAGCTTTTGAAGTCGGAACAACTGAATCACCGAGGGGGCCAGCGTCAGACAGCGGCTCTTGTTATTCTTTGGCGGAGAGAAGTAATACTCTCCGCCCTTTTTCTGCTCCCTGCGAAGCTGTCGTTTTACCGTGAGAGTACCTGCCTGAAAGTCAATGTGTTCCCAACCGAGACCGAGCACTTCGCCCTCGCGTAGCCCCGTAAACAGCGCGATTTTATAAAGGTATTCATGAGGGCTGCCTTGTACCTCTTTCAAGAACGCTGCAACCTGTTCTTCCTCCAGCGGGTGCATTTCTTTTTTGATGATGCGCGGGAGCGTACAGGCATCCGTCGGATTGACGCGGAGATAGCCAATCAGAACAGATTGCTTCAACGCCTTGTGCAGCACGCCGTGAATGTTCTTGATGGACTTTGCGGAGAGAGGAGCAGCATCAGGTTTTGACGGCTTGGCAAGCTCGTTGTAGAAATGCTGCACCGCGTGAGCATTCAGTGCGTCGAGACGGATGTGACCGAGATGCGGGTCGATATATAACTCAATGGTGCGCATGTAAAGGTATGCGGTAGAAGCCTTGACCCCGACAAGGTAATCCTGTGCCCATATGGACATCCATTCGGATATGCTGAGCTTACAGGGAGCAACATAGGTCTTTGCATCAATTTCGGCTGTGATCTGCCGAAGCTTCTGCGCGACCTCCTTCTGCGTTTTCCCCGTGATGCTGCGCTGAATCTGCTTGCCGGTACAAGCGTCGTACCCCTCGGTATAGCGCCCCTGCCAGTAAGTGTATTCTTTTCCGTTGCGAGTGGTTGTGATCTTTCGGATAGAACCGGCACCGTTAGCGCCTTTTTTATTTTCATTCTTGCGCGACATATATCCTCCTTTCCGCCGCGCAGGACATACCTAAATAATATGATACGCCCTGCGCAGCAGAAATGCAAAGCTTTATTTGAGAGACTTAGGTCTCTATTTCTCGGTATCCTCCAAGAACTCGATCAACGCGTTCTTGGGGATGCGCACCTGCCGACCGACGCGGATGCTGCGGAGCCTGCCGCTGCGCACCAGCTCATAGGCTGTGTTGCGCCCGATGCCGAGGATCGGCATCAGCTCCTCCACACGCAGCGTCACGGGGAGGTCGTCAAGGGAACAGTACTTATTCTCCATCGCGGCCCCGCTTTCTGACCGACGCAAGGTAAATGTTCGTTACGTCGGCACGCTCGTGGCCCAACAGACGGGAGACCGCATAGTGCGCGTCAATGGCGCTCATGCCGTCCTCCGTCAGCTTTGTATACTGCTCCGCAGCATAGGTGTGCCGAAGCCCGTGAAAGGACAAGCGCCGGTCTGAGTCTTTGTCGCTGACCTCGTTCCGGTAACGGTAAATGAACAGTTCCAAGGCGTTGATGGCGCGGTCGGTAGGCATACCGTCCGGCACCAGCAGCTTGTGGCCACGCTCGGTCTGTGCCAACAGCTTACGGAGCATCATTGGGATACGCTCGTCCTCAATGGGAACGATACGCACCTTGCCGCCCTTGCCTTTCACGGTGAGGGCGTTTTCTCGCAATGCCCGTTCCGCTGCCGCTGTGTCTATGCGGAAGCACTCGTGGATACGAAGCCCCATATAGCGCCCGAGGTAGAGGGCAAGAATGAAGTCATCACGGTTTTCCGCCATTGCCTTGCCGAGCAGACGGTTGAACTCCGGCCCGCTCCATGTCCGGTCGAGCTGTCCGAATCGACGGCGCTCCAGCTCGACGCCTAACTCGCTGTTCGTTGGCAGCGTGTATTTTGGGCGGGACATCTTATCGTGGAAGAAGCGAATGGCGGCAAGGTCGGTTTTTACGGTGCCGGCAGACTTGCCGGTATCCTGTAAATACAGCACATAACTCACCAGATGCTTGCCGCTGATGTTCTCCAGCTTTTGCAGATGGTACTCTGCAGCGAGGTAGGCGCAGAACCGTTTGCACGCCTCGTAGTAGCGCGCCTTGGTGCGAAAGCTGCCTTGTCGGTTATGCCGCGCCAGCTTGTCCAACTGTGCGACAAGGGAGCGGAAGGGGCCTTTATTTTGAATGGTAGCCATATATGTAGATCTCCTTAGAAGTCGTTATCGTGTTCAGATGGGCGCACTTCACCCGTTGGCAAATGGTTCCGTTTCCGCTTCCTTTCCGCGGAATGGAGGTCCTTGAACGGTGAAAAGGCCTTGCGGCGTCTACCGTTTTGCGGTGCGGCCCGAAACCTGTCTCTTTTTACTTTTGCCTCGGTCAGTACGATACCGCGTGGGGCGTGCGCCCTGCCATCTGCGATGGCGGCGGTGAACACCAGGCCGCTGAACTCGGCTGCAGCTGCTGACAAATCGGAAGCAGCTGCCAGTGTTCTTTGACCCGCACCGGCTGCGGATCGGGAGTGTGCTGTTCCTGCACCGCCGGTTCGGACACGCTGCCCGGGCGCAGGGGAGAGATCTTTGCCGCGGTCTCGGGGGAGCTTCTCCTGTATCTCAAACCGCCCCGATCTGAGAGGAATCCGTTCTTTCTTTTAACTGCTTGACCTTCCTGCCGCCTCGCGGCCTCCGGCCGGCAAAGCCGGTGGCTGCTCCGACGAGCGAGGCTCCATACAAAAACGCAAAAAGAGACGCGGCAGACTGGATGTCTGCTTCGCCTCTTGACATTTCGGCAGGACGCGAAGAAACGCCCTGTCACTTTATTCATTCTTCACCTGTTAATTTGAGTGTTCTTCTAAATATTCTACATTCTTTTCGGAACGATAGGGCGCACTACACCCCATGTTTTCGCGTTCCGCCCTAACTTACTTCGCCCTAAAATACGATATTAGTGTATCAGACTTGCGCGGGGCTGTATAGTTGGAGTTTTTCCGTAGTCTACAGAATACGAAAAGAGACGAACTGGCATAAAGCTGCCTTTCGTCTCTTTCCAATATGCTGAGCAGCTGCAAAGCCATTCGGCAAAATCCATACAAACGTAGAGCAAATCTGCTCCTCAAAAGGGCATAGTAATCTCCTATAGTGTTACACAACGTACAAACCTAACAAACGTGCACAGGCGGATCTCTCCGCACATAGGCCAGACAGCCCACGCCTCCGAGGAGGAAAGTGTGCATAGAATCAATTACAATTTTTATACACCACAAGATATGGCATATGTCAAGCAATAAGTTTTCAAAATGTGGTTTTCATTGGGCTGAGGCGGATTTTCATAATGCACATCGGTTCCAATATTGGCTTTATAGCCAAAATGCCATGTATTGCTTTTTCGGCTGAGTGTGCCACAATAAATGTGGAGTTCACTAAAAATTTAGGAGAGATTCACAGGTCACGCGGAGAATTCTATGCACCAAAGTCTGCCAACCGCAGCTTTTCAGCTCGTCTCTGGGCTGCAAATAAGGACTCTGCACCTGAAAATTTTACAAGATACATACAGACACATTGCAAAAGCCGTGCTATACTGTACGGGAAATTGAGAGTACCATTGTTTCAAGGAGGTGTGTGATGTGACGGAGACTGTGTTTCGCTTAAAGCGGCATCTGACTTCTTTTCAAATTATGATCCTCGGCTTTGCGGGCGTGATTCTATTGGGGGCGCTGGTGCTGATGCTGCCTATCGCCACAGTACAGCGGGTCTGGACGCCGTTTCATGAGGCACTGTTCACCTCCACTTCCGCTGTCTGCGTGACGGGGCTGGTGGTGCAGGATACCGGCAGTTACTGGTCCACCTTCGGTCAAACAGTCATATTGTTGCTGATCCAGATTGGCGGGCTGGGGGTGATCACCGGTGCGGTGACGTTCCTGATGCTCGCCGGGCGGAACATCACGCTCAAGGAGCGCAGCGCCATGCAGGACGCCATCTCCGCTCCCGCGGTGG
>OFPS01001123.1_pt1 | contig 21010 bp, 9 predicted proteins | sample 1542111 | NCBI WGS metagenome assembly OFPS01 (sample SAMN04209233, study PRJEB22552) | human gut metagenome | biome: gut; material: feces | host: Homo sapiens | place: USA: Oklahoma | reverse complement strand
ATGATGCCGACCTCGATGTTCTCGTTGAACTTGCGACCCTCTTCAGTCAGCTCGGCCTTGCACTGCTCGACAAGCTCCTTGACAGCCAAGACCTCCTCGACGCAAGTGACGAGCGGGATCATGATCTTTACGTCACCGAAGGCGCTAGCGCGCAGCAGAGCGCGGAGCTGGACCTTGTACTGATCGGCGTTCTCGAGGCAGTAGCGCACCGCGCGGAAGCCCATGAAGGGGTTATCTTCCTTGACCATGTGCAGATACGGAATCTCCTTGTCGCCACCCACATCGAGCGTGCGGATGATGACCGGAGCGCCCTTGAGCGCGCTGGCGACCTTACGGTAGGCGTTGAACTGCTCCTCCTCGGAAGGAAGCTCGGCAGAGTCCATGAACAGGAACTCGGAGCGGAACAGACCGATGGCCTCGGCATCGTGATCGAGCGCGTTGGGCACGTCATCAGGGTTACCGATGTTGCAGGCGATGATCTTCTTGATGCCATCGGCAGTCACGGACGGCTTGCCACGGAAGGCCTCGAGGGCTGCCTTCTCGGCAGCGAAGGCCTCGGCCTTGGCGGTGTAGGCGGCGAGCGTCTCCTCGTCGGGATCGGCCTCGACGATACCCTTGCCACCGTCGACGACAACGGTCATACCGTTGCGCAGCGCGGTGCAGCTATTGGAAACCGAAAGGACAGCCGGGATCTCAAGGGCGCGCGCAATAATCGCGGAGTGCGACGTGCGGCCACCGGTCTCGGTGACGATACCGGCAACGTGGGCCTTATCGATCGTGGCGGTCATGGACGGCGTGAGGTCGTGCACGACAACGACAGTGTTCTCGGGCAGGACGGAGAGGTCGACGACCTCCTTGCCCAGCAGCTCGGCCAGAATACCGGTGCGGATGTCGGCGATGTCGGCCGCGCGCAGACGGAACATCTCGTCGTCCATGGACAGGAACATGTTCTCGAACATGGTCGAGGTGTCCATGAGCGCCTGCTCGGCGCAGGTACCACCGTCAATGGCGGCGTTGATGGCGTCGGCTCCGGTGGCCGTGTTGATCCACTTGCCCTTGAACATGGATCCGTGGTAGATGATGTCGCGGTAGAAACGCGGGTCGCGGTTGACATAGGGGTTGCCGTCGTCATAGGCCTTGGCCATGTCCTGCTCGGAGATCAGGCTGCCGTAGAGCGCCTTGTGATTCTGCTTGAGCGCATAGATCGGATAGCCGTAGCCGTCGGGGCCGATCACCTCGTATTCGTCCACCTGATCCTGTACGGGTACCTCGCGTGCCTGTCCCTGCGCCGAAGGCGGGTACATGTCGTTGTGGTAACCCACGGTCTTGCAGTGGAGGTGGAAGAAGATCCATTCGGCCTTCTTGGCGTCGTTCATCGTGCGGTGGAACAGCTCCCAAAGACGGCTGTAAACCGCGCCGTTGCTCTGATCCGTGCCGCCCGAGTCGGTCGTCTGGCTTTTGGGCGAACCCTGGTAGAGCGAGTAGCGTTTCTGCCCCTCGGCCTCGAAATCCATCACGGCCTTGGCGGCTGCGGCTGCGGCGTCCCAACGCGCGGGGTCGTACGACTGGTAGACCGACGCATAGTTGCGGGTGTCGCCTTTGAGCGTCGACCCGTTGTAGAGCGGCGTGGCTGCGATCCAGAGCGCCATGGCCTTCAGCGCAAGGCAGGCGCCTTTCTCCACGCGGCCGAACTGATCCATCAGGTTCTGCGCCGGGACGCGGGCATAGGCCTCGTCGCAGTCGCGGCAGATCTTCTCGACGATCGTATGGATGTTCTCGCGTTCGAACGGCGGCAGTGCGTTGGGGTTTACCGTATAGTCGACGTAGGGGCATTCGCCGTAGCTTTTCAGCACGCAGTAGTGCAGGTAGGCGCGGATGAAGAGCACCTCGCCGATACGCTGCGAAAGCGTGCCGGGGCGTGCCTCGGAATCCGGGGTGTTGTACTTCTCGATACCTTCGAGGATGACGTTGGCGCAGCGGATGTCTTCGTAGAGTTTGGGCCAGAAGGTGTGGCAGGCGCCGGAGTTGGTCGTGGCGTTGCACGAGGTGTAGAGCTGGGAACCCGGTTCCCAGTCGCCGTCGTTGAACTTGTTGGACCACCCGTTCTCGGCCGAAGAGCCTTCGCATTCGTCCGTGAGCGCCGAGTCGCTGAAGAAACGGATGTGTACGAGCGGCTGGTCGGCGGCGCGGGCGTAGAAGTAGAGCCGGTTGATCAGGCTTTCTGTCTCGTTGAAACGCGAGAATATGTCCTGATCCGTTTTGTCGCCCTGCGGGGTCTTGTCGAGGAAATCCTCGCAGGAAGCCATCAGCGTGACTGCAAAGCAGCTACAGAGCAGATATAAGATTTTTTTCATTGTCATTGGTTTTTGTTGGATTAGAAGGTCATGTTAAGGCCGATGTTGATGACACGCTGTACGGGGAACCAGCTGCCGTCGCCGTTCTTGATCTCGGGATCCATGTCGACGTCGCCCAGGTTGTCGAACGTGAGCAGGTTCTGTCCCTGCACGTAGATGCGGACGTTCTGGATGCCGGCTTTCGAAGTCCAGGCTTTGGGCAGCGTGTAACCGATCTCGACGTTCTTCAGGCGGATGTACGAAGCGTCGTAGAGGAAGAGGCTCGAATACTGCTGTTTATTGTTGTTGTGGATGCCGTAGTGCAGGGCGGGGTATTTCGCCGTAGCTGCCGTTTCGGGCGTCCAGCGGTCGAGGTGCATCCGGCGCACCTTGCCGATACGCGACTGGTCGTAGAGCGGGAAATCCCATACGGCCGGGCCGCTCAGCTGTACGGAGCAGAGCGCCGAGCCCTGCCACAGCATGCTGAAGTCGAAGCCCTTGTAGGAGAGTCCCAGCGGAATGCCGAACTGGATCTCGGGCGTACGGGGGTTGCCGATGGCTGCGCGGTCGTAGTTGTTGACCACACCGTCGCCGTTGAGGTCTTTGTAGACCACGTCGCCCGGCTGTACGGGCCCCCAGATGGCGAATCCGCTGCCGCCGTTCATCGCGTTCAGGCGGTCGGCCTCGCCCTGGTCGGCCACGAAGTGGTCGAAGATGTAGCAGAAATTCTCATCGAGGCGTTTGCCGGTCTGGTAACGCCACGGGCAGTCACGGCCGTTGTTGTCGATGTAGGAGATTTCGTTGCAGTATTTTATCTTGTTGCGTGCGAACGTGAAGTTCGGGCGGATGTAGTAGCGGAAATGCTGCCCGATATGACCGTTCCAGCCGATTTCGAATTCGACGCCGTGGTTGTCGACGATACCCGAGTTGACGATCGGGGCGACCTGCCCGACGATGTAGGGGAACCCGACCTTGTCATCTGCCGAGAGCGAGGTGAGGATGTCGTAGCGGTGCTCCTTGAAGACATCGAGCGTGAAGGTCAGCCGCTGGTTGAAGAACTGGGCGTCGATACCGAAGTTGAACTTGCGGGCCTTCTCCCACGTCAGGTTCGGGTTGGCGAACACGCCCTCGACCAGGTAGCTGGTATAGCCGGCCTCGGTCTCGCCGAAATAGGTGGTCATGCCGTCCGACGACTTATAGTACTGCAGGTAGGAGAAACGGTTGCCCGAGAGCTGGTCGTTACCCACCAGACCGTACGATGCGCGCAGCTTGAGGTGGTCGAGCCACTTTACGCCCCTCATGAATCGCTCCTGCGTGATGACCCAGCCGACAGCACCTGCCGGGAATACGCCGTAGCGCTTTCCGCGGGCGAAGTTCTCCGAGCCGTTGTAGCCGATGTTGAACTCGAAGAGGTACTTGTTCCGGTAGTCGTAGGTTGCGCGGCCCGAAAATCCCATGTAGCGGAAGGGAACCTGGTTGCTGATGACCTTGTTCTGCAGGTAGAAGAGCAGCATGCCCGACACGTTGTGGTCGCCGAATTTGCGGGCGTAGTCCAGGCGCGCCTGGAAGCGCGACGTCCCTTCGGGCGAGCCGTGGCTGATGCTGTTGCTCTGCGCATCGTCCGTGGTACGCTGGTTGGCGGTTACATAGGTGCCGTTCTTGATCCAGTAGTCGGCGTTGTTCTTCCACTCGTCGATGCTGTATTCGGTGGGGAGCATCCAGGTCGAATAGCCCGGGTAGGTCAGGTTGCCCGTGCTGTGGGTCGGCACGCTGTTGTTGATGGTGTGCTGGTTGAACGTGTCGTACGAGAACTGGGCGGCGACGCTCAGGCCCTTGGTGATGAAGTCCAGGTCGTGGCTCAGCTTGAACGATCCCTGCAGGTAGCGGCGCGTACGTTTGCTGAAGCCGGTGCGGTTGAGCTGCCCGAGCATGTTGTAGCGGTAGTCGTTGTCGGCATAGAGCAGGTAGCCGCCGTTCTCCTCGAAATCGGCCTGGTTGACGTCGTTGTGGTTGTTGGGCAGGATGATCGGCAGGTAGGGGGGCTGCGTGTTGGCCAGCGAGATGATGTTGGCCGCCGTGGCGCCCGGGTAGTTGTATTCCGTGACGCGGGCGCCCAGGTCGACCGAGATCTTCAGCCGCTTGGTGGCATCGACATCGACGTTGGCGCGGAAGTTATAGCGCAGGAACTTGTTGACGTTGTCGGAGTTCGAATGCTTGTAGTTGCCGCCCTGGTTGTAGTAGCTGCCGAGGATGAAATAACGGGCGCGGTCGGTGCCGCCTCGTACCGAAAGGCTGTAATCCTGGAGGATCGACGGTTTGAATGCGTAGTCGAAGTAATCCCAGTTGTAGCCCAGGCCGTCGGAGTTGTCGCCCTTGGCGCGGCGGAAGTTGCTGATCGTCTCCTGGGAGAAGAGCGATGCCGAGCCGGGATCCAGCGAGGGGTTGTCGTTGAGCATCGCCTCGTTGTAGAGGGTCGCATAGCCTGCCGAACCCAGGTAGTCGGGGTAGCGGATCGGTTCGCTGACACCGACCGACGCCTTGAAATCGACGGTCGGCTTTTCACCCTTTCGGCCGCGCTTGGTCGTGACGATGATCACGCCGTTGGCGCCGCGGATACCGTAGGGTGCCGTTGCCGAAGCATCCTTGAGGATCGTGAACGTCTCGATCTCGTCCGGGGAGAGGTAGCTCATGTCGCGCTCGATGCCGTCGACGATCATGATGACGTCCGACTTGCCGTAGGTCGATTTACCGCGAATGTTGAGCTGCGCGGCGTCGTTACCCGGTTCGCCGCCGTTGAACTGGTTGACCAGCAGGCCCGGCATGCGCCCGGCCAGCGCATTGTTGATGTTGGCCGTGGGGGACTGCTTGAGGTCTTTGGTGGTGATCGTCGAGATCGAACCGGTGATGGTCTCCTTCTTCTGCACGTTGTAACCTACCACCACGACCTCTTCGAGCGCCTTGCTGTCCTCGACCATCGTGATGTCGATCCTCGTGCGGTTGTTTACGCCTATCTCCTGCGGGGCATAGCCGATGTAGGAGACCATCAGCGTCGCTTCGGCGTAGGGAACCGTGATTGTATAGCTGCCGTCGGAGTTCGATACGCTGCCCGAGGAGGTGCCTTTGACGACGATGGTCACGCCGATCAGCGGGCTTCCCACGTCATCCTTGATGATACCCGAGACCTTCAGCTGCGAGGAACGCGCCTGAGTGTCCGGGGCGGCTGCCGTCCTGTCCGGAGAGGCCGTGGCGGCCCCTCCCAGACAAAACAGACACAATATCAGTGTTATTATATGATATTTATTCATAACCGTATTGTATTCTTATTGGGTTTTACTCTCTTGTCGTGATTTTGATTGTCGTTTCCGCGGAGTTGGTTTTGGATGCCTCGTCGCATACGGTCTTCGTATCTTCGACACCCTTTTCCCAGGTTTTCTGGAAGACATAGACCGCTCCGACGCTGGTCGCCTGGTAGAGCGTCGCATCGATGGTGCACTTGCAGGTGCAGTTGGTGATTGTGGTGACCTTGTCATTTTCTATGGCGACGATACCTGCCACGATCGGGCGCCACTTGTCGGTTTTGTGGTTGGCCACTACCGTAATGTTGCCGTAGTTCTCGCAACCGTCGAACACGGCATTGTTGTCACCGGCTACGGCGATACCCGCGATGTCGCGCTCGACGGCCGCCGTGAGGTTACCGCGGTTGATGCAGTTCTTCAGCGTGAAGGCTCCGGCGACCTTGCCGGCGATGCCGCCCATGTAGAAGAGGTCGTAGTCGGCCATCGTGGGGCTGGTCATGTTACCCGTGTTTACACAGTTTTCGATCAGGGCCGGCGACGCCACCTTTTCGGCAATGCCGATCAGACCGCCGACCGATGCCGTCGACGCCGCGATGTCGGCCTCGTTGCGGCAGTTGGTCATCCTGAGCGTATAACCCAGGCCTGCGTCCGATCCGACGCAGCCTACGATACCGCCCGTGCGGCGATATTTCGTGCCGTTGGAGTTGTTGAACATGATCTTGCCCTTGTTGACGCAATTGTCGAATACGCCGTAGCCGGTGGCCAGGATACCGCCCAGCGAGTGGAACTGGTGCCCGGGATCGGCGAAGGTGACGGTGAAGGTGCCTTCGTTGGTGCAGTTGCTGAACGTCCAGTTCGATTTCTCGGCATGGCCGAACAATCCTCCGTATTGGCCGGTGTCGACGGCGCCCGGGAAGTCGAAGCTGAAATTGCCTTTGTTCGTGCAGTTCACGAGCGATCCTTCCGTTTTGTCCGCGGTGCCTGCGACGATGCCGCCGATGAACTCCGTCCGGGCTGTCCCCGTGACGATGAATTCGCCGGTATTGTGGCAATCGGTGTAGACCGAACCGACGTTCGCCAGGCCGACCAGCCCGCCGAGATAACCTGCCGTGGTGACGGTTTTCGCCCCGGAGAAGGACAGTGTGGCCTTGTTGGTGACTTTGGTCAGTGCCGCGCCGTTGTTATAGACGGCCAGCGTGCCGGCTACTACCGGGGTGGCTTGCGATACGGACATGCTGCCCGCCAGCGAGAGGTTCTTTATTTCGGCCGTTGCATCGAGCGTGTGGAACAGGCCGAGTTCCTTCGAATCCTGATCCGCCAGCTTGACGGTGATCGTATTGTTCAGACCGTCGAAAGTCCCTTTGAACGGATTGGCGGCCGAGCCTGCGAAGCTGGTTTGGGTAAGGGCGCTCAGATCGATGTCGCTGACAAGGACGATCCTGCCGCCGTTGGTGTAGGCGTCGAGCGGCGCCCCTTCGGTCACCGCGTTGCCGAAGGCTACGAACTCTTCGGGGGTCGAGATGCCCTTCCAGCTCAGGCGGACGCTGAACGATGCCGTGAGCTCTTCCGCCGAAACGGCTGCGAATTCGACCGTGCCCGCACCGGTGCAGTCCGCGCCGTCGGCCGGAGCCGTGACTTTGAGCACCGAATTTTCGATGTCGAGTGCGATGTCCCAGCCTTTGAGTGCCGTGATGTCGCACGTGGCTACGTTGGTGACGGTGCAGGGGATGTCGCGCTGCTCGCCGAAGGCGAATTTGTAATCGGCCTCGGCAAAGGAGATGATCGGCAACTTGGTCGAGAGTTCGACGGGGATCGACGCACCCTCGCCGGCCGTCCCGCGGACGCTCAGCGGCGTAACCTTGACGCTGCCTTCCATGGCCGGGTCGGCCTCCTCCTGCGTGGGCGCGGTGACGGTCAGCAGGCCCGCATCGACATCGGCCGTGTAAGTCCATCCCTTGGGGACGCTTACGTCGAGCGACGCGGTGTTCTCGCTGGTGAATTCGAATTCCATGCTCTTCCCGTAGGAGAATACATGGGTCTTCGAGGTTGTCTCTTCGTCGAATGTGAGCGTGATGTCGTTTTCCAGGGCGGCTACGGCGAGCGTATAGGTCTCCGTGCGGCCTGCCTGCGACTGTATTTCGATGACCACGTCGCCGCTGGCCTTGGCTCCCAGGTCGGAGGCTGGGGGGGCGGTGACCGAACAGCTCCGCGAGCTGGGGATCACGGTGCATTTCCAGCCTGTGGGCGGGGTGGCCACCGTGTAGGTGACGAATGCACTCTTTAAGGTATAGGTGGCCGTCGTGCCGAACCGCATGCTCTGGAGGCCCTCGATCAGGTTGCCCTCCGTGTCATAGAGTTCGAATACGATCGCACCGTCTTCTGCCTCTACATCCTCGATGCCGCAGGAGCTGAACAGCAATAGCGGTGCGGCAAAAAGCATGTAAATAAGAAAATGAAGAGATTTTCTCATAAATGAAAGTTTTAGGGTTGAATATTTGGATGAATGAATGGTTCGTAGTCGTGTAAGTCCGGTCGTAGTCTTTACTTTGTCATAGGCATCTCTGTATTTTAAAGGTTGAGAAAAAGATATTAAATGAAAGATGAATGAAAATCAAATAGAGTTGTTATGGATTTCTTATTGTATTCTTTTGTGTTTATTTCAGAAGAAATTCCGCTTTGTTGTTTGTAAAAGTATGCTTTTGGAAAATGTGTGTCAACAGCATCAAAATGAAATATGAATGCGTATTTCCGACAATGAGCTGGTGGAAAGCATGTTATTTCCGATACCCGGGTGTTATTATATGAATCCCGTATGAATCGCCGGCGCGCGATTTCCGGCTGTCAGACGATCTCCATGATCCGGCGCTCGAATTCGGCGGGCGGGCATTTGGCGGCGTTCCGCAGCCGGTTGCGGTAGGTGTAGACCGTATTTATGGAGATATGCAGAAACTGGGCGATTTCGCTGTTGCCCGTGATGCCCAGCCGGATCACGGCCAGCAGCCGGAATTCAGTGTTGAGGCCGGGCGTTTTCATTTGCTCCCCGTCCCGCAGCAGTGCGTTGGCTTTTTCCACGAAATCGGGATAAAGCGATAGGAATACCCGGTCGAATTCGTGGAAGAACGATTTGTATTCCTGCTCGATGGGCGTAGGCGAGCGCAGCTCACGCAAAAGGCGCTCCTGCCCGAACGAGAGCGCAGTCTTGTAGAGGTGTGTGCGGTGACGTTCTAATTTGTTGATGTAGAACGTGCTGCGTTGCATGTAGTAACGCAGGTATTTGTCTTTGATGGTATTGGCCTGGGAGAGTGCCCGGGTGGCTGTTTCGTGGCGGAGGCTGCTGGCGGCGAGCTGTTCGCTGAGTTCGTGCAGCCGGGCGCAGGTTTGCGCGTGTTGCGTACGCAACTGTTTGATCAGGTGTTTTTGCCTGAAGGCGAGCGAGACGGCCGCCAGTAGAAGAAGTGCGCCCGTTGCGATGGCCGGCAGTGCGGCCTTGCTTTTTCGCGGGCTTCGGATGTGGGTGCCCCCTGCCGTTGCCGGCTCGGGGGCAGCGTTGCTTTTGCCGGCTTGGTCGCCGTTCGGGGCGTAGCGGATTGTTTGCTCCGGCAGGATGTTGCCGGTTCCCGAAATTAAAAGAGGGAAATCCCCCCCCCACGCATTGTGCGGGCGGTAACGTCGTTTTTCGGGACGCAGCAGCAGATCAGAAGGCCGGTAAGCAGAGCGAAATGACGGTTCATGTCTGGTCGAGGGTTAGGTTGTGGTACTACAAATATACATTATAAAATCGAGACTGTACGGGTTGTGCCCGGGCGGCGGCGTTTTTGGTGCTGTCTCAGTATGCCGCCGTCAGCCTTGTTGCTGCGGTAAAGCCGGCCCGGGCCATCGGGGCGCAATTGCAGTCGCCGCTTAGGGCATCCCCGGATGCCTGGTGTGCGGTTGCGTCAGTCACCCGGCCGGAGGCTGTCGCAGGACAAGTACGGCCGGTGGTGCCGACGACGATACCCTGACCGGCCGCGGATGTGCCGTACCCGTTTTGCAGGGCGAACGGCAGGGCGGGCGGTATGGACGGTCTCCTGCTGGGGAGGTAGGCCGAAAGAGTCCGGAATTTCTTTTCCATCGTTTTTAGGCTTTAAGATATGACAAATATATAAGTTTAATTTTAATACAAGTGTTAAAAAGAGATTAAAAGGAAATTTATTTTTGATTATTTGTTGTGTTTATGTTGTTATTTATCTTGCCTTTTATTACTTTTGTCCGCAACGTAGTCGAAGTCCGGTCAACTTCCATCCTCTTTCCATCATTCAATATTAAAGCAAGCAAATATGAAAATCATGCGATTTATCGGAATCGTCTTCGCGCTGTTTTCGGCGGGAAGCCCGTCGGATACGTCGGCGCAGGATTCCGGGAAAAAATACAAGGTCTATATGGTCTCCAATTCCCATCTCGACACGCAGTGGCGGTGGGACGTGAAAGCCACGATCGACGATTACCTATATAATACGGCTGTGCAGAATCTGGCGCTGCTCGAAAAATATCCGCATTACGTGTTCAATTTCGAAGGTGCCGTCAAGTACGAATGGATCAAGGAGTACTATCCGCACCTCTTCGAGCGCATCCGGAAATTCGTAGCCGACGGGCGATGGAACATTTCGGGGGCTTCGTTCGAGGCCAACGACCCGAACATGCCGTCGTCGGAGTCGTTTATCCGCAACATCCTGCTTGCACAGGAGTTTTATAAAAAGGAGTTCGGCATCAAGTCGAAGGATATGTTCCTGCCCGACTGCTTCGGATTCAGCCAGGTCATGCCGACGCTGGGACACCACTGCGGCCTGATCGGTTTCTCGACGCAGAAATTGTCGTGGCGCACCGAGCCGCTTGTCGGCGACTCCAAAACCCCGTTTCCGATCGGGCTCTGGGAAGGGGTCGACGGCGCCCGCATCATGGTGGCGCTCGAGCCGGGACGCTATTCGTGGAACGAGTTTCCCGAAGGGGATCTGAGCGCCAACGAGGAATTGGCCGAAAGCGCCCGGAAGTCGCCTTTCGGCATCGCTTACCGGTACTATGGCAACAAACTGGCGAACGGAGCCGGAGACCACGGCGGCTCGGCCCTGCCCCGCAGCATCCAGCTGCTCGAGGAGGGGATTACGAACGGCAAGGGGCCCGTGCAGCTTGTCAGCGCCACGTCCTCGCAGCTCTACGAGGATTATATGCCCTACGGGAACCATCCGGAACTCCCGGTGTTCGTCGGGGAGATGCCTCTCGACGTCCACGCTCCGGGCTGTTATACCTCCCAGGCCGAGATGAAGCGTTACAACCGCCGTAACGAACAGTTGGCCGATGCCGCCGAGCGTTCGGCCGTGATCGCCGACTGGATGGGAGCCGTACCTTATCCGAAAGAGGCGCTTAACGATGCCTGGAAGCGTTTCCTCTGGCACCAGTTCCACGACGACCTTACGGGAACCAGCATTTGGGAGGCTTATACCTATTCCTGGAACGACGAATTCCTGGCGCAGGGGCAATTCTGCGATGTGATCCTCGCCTCGGCCGGGGCTGCGGCATCCGTAATGGACACCCGCGCGAAGGGAAGTCCGGTACTGGTTTATAACCCCGCCGCTTATTCGCGCAGGAGCCTTGTCGAGGCGACGGTCGACCTGCCTGCGGAGGCCGAAGGGGTGGCCGTTTATGCGCCGGACGGGAAGACCGTTCCTGCGCAGATCGTTGCCCGCGACGGTGCCAGGGCGACCGTGCTGTTTGCCGCCGCGATGGAACCCGTAAGCTATGCGGTATACGACGTGAGGGCCGGCAAGGCCGGCAAGGGCAAGGTGCTCAGGGCTTCGGGCAATACGCTCGAGAACCGGGTCTATAAGGTGACGCTCGATGCCAACGGCGACATCGCCTCGGTCATCGACAAACGCAACGGCCGCGATTTGGTCGAAAAAGGCAGGTCCTTCCGCCTTGCGGTGCTGACCCCCAATGTGTCGAACCGCTATCCGGCATGGGAGATCCACAAGGCGACGCTCGACCAGACACCCGAACCCGTGGATACGGATGTCCGGATCAGCGTGGCGGAGTGCGGCGCCGCACGGGCCTCCCTGAAAGTAGAACGGCGGTACGGCGATTCCCGGCTGGTGCAGTATATCCGCCTGACCGACGGCGGGGACGACGAGCGTATCGATATCGTGGCCGACATTGACTGGAAGACGCCCGACGCCCTGCTCAAGGCCGAATTCCCGATGTCCGTTTCCGCCGAGGAGGCTGTCTACGACATCGGCATCGGCAACCAGCGCCGTCCCACCAACCACCAGCGGGCGCACGAAACATTCGCCCACCATTGGGCAGACCTCTCGGACGGAGACTATGGCATCGCCGTTCTGAACGATTCGAAATACGGCTGGGACAAACCCGCCGACAATACCCTGCGCCTGAGTCTGCTGCATACGCCTTCGACCGAGAAACGCTATGCCGACCAACGGGATCTGGATTTCGGACGCCATACGATGACTTACTCGCTCGTCGGGCACGATGGCGACCATAACCGCGCCGGGGTGGTGGAGAAAGGCGAGCTGCTCAATCAGCCGCTCCTCAGCTTCACGACGCCGAAGCATCCCGGGAAGCTGGGACGCAGGTTCTCTTTTGTCGCGGCTTCGACCCCGCAGATCGCCGTCAAGGCGCTTAAGAAGGCCGAGGACGGCAGCGGTTATATCGTCCGTGTATTCGAGACGACGGGCAGGGAGGTGCGCGGCGCCGAGCTGGCTTTCCCCGTGCGGATCGTTTCGGCCGAGGAGGTGAACGGAATCGAGGAACCGGTCGGGGAGGCACGATTCGAAGGCAACCGGCTGATCGTCGATGCCGGGCGTTTCGCACCCAAGACCTATAAGGTTACGCTGGCGGAGGCTCCCGTGGCCGCCCCCGCGATCGAGAATGCCTTTGTGGATTTTCCTGTAAACCAGAACTCCATTTCGAGCGACGCGTTCAAGTCCGTCGCCAAGGTGGATAAGGAGTGCAACTCCTATGCTGCCGAGCTCATGCCCGAAGTGATCGTCCATGGCGGCATCGAATACCGCCGTGGCGAACCCGACGTGAAAAACGTGCTGAACTGCAGGGAGGCCGTCACGGTCGATTTGCCGCAGGGCGATTATAACAAGGTCTACATCCTCGCATCGTCATCCAGGGGCGACCGCAAGGCCGTATTCGACGTCGACGGCCGCAAGTACGAGGCTGTCGTGCCCTATTACTCGGGCTTCCGCGCCCAGTGGGCCTGGGCCGACAAGACCAAGTCGTTCGTCAAGGATGGAACGATCGCCCATATCGGGAACCACCGGCACAAGATGAACGGCCGGAACGATGCCTATACCTTCACGTACCTTTATAGGCTCGGGTTCGATATCGCCTCCGGAGCCGGAAAGCTGACATTGCCCGAGGATGCCGACATCAATATTTTCGCCATCACGGTCTCCGGGAACCGGATCGACGGTACGCGGTGGGCTTGCGAGCCGCGTGCCCTGCCCGTGATTGAATAACGGAAAGACAGTCTATATGCGATAAGCCCGCTCCGGAACATCCGGAACGGGCTTATTCTCTATCCCTTTTTCAGTAGTCACGCGATCCGTAGCCGGGGATGCGCTATATGGAAACGGCCCTCTGAAATGCGGGCCGGGCGTCATTGCGGACGCGGGGGGGGCATTTACCGCCCGAAAAATTTTGCGATCCGGGTGGTCGCGGCAGCACCCAGGCGGAACCGTCCCCGGATATTTTCGCTCTGGTGCTGCCGGGCCGGGTTATGCAGCCATTCGTGGAAGTCGACGTATATGCCTTTATTGATCATGAATTCGAAAGCTGCGTTCTTCAGCCTTTTTTCTTCGTTGTAACCGGACTGGATGTTGGCGATCAGGTCTTCGAACGCGGCAAAATTGTACGGGTTGGAAACTGGGATTTCGGCTGTGTAATGTTGCTTTTTCATAACTTTTATCTTTTTTATAATTGAAGTTTTGTTTCATCAATTCTAAACGACCCAAAGTATTCGGAATCGGCTCCCTGACAGCGTGTGTATGCACTGCAATTTTGCCGGCTTGTCCGGCGGGAAAATGGTCGGTATATGTTGCGTCGAAAATAATCGGTACAGCCTGCTTTCGGATCCGGCTGTATTGCCGACAGGGGTGTTCACTGCCGCGATCGTGTCGGCAAAGGTAGGGACAATATGTTGAAATCCAAGCTTTTTGTGATGTTTTTTTTGATGCAAAAAATCGAAAAAAAACTTGCATTGGATTTTATTATTATATTAATATAATAATACCCTTGCCGGAAGGGGTAAGAATCCGGAGCGATTTTTCTTGTCTTTTCGCTTGTTCCGTTATCGGATTAATAATGTTCTGAATTGCATCCTGGTGGAAATGGCTTTATTATTGGAGCGGAAGCCCGGTGCGGAAAATTCGGGACATACGAAATTTTTTCGCCCGATCGGCGGGAATCCGCCTTAATTTTATACATTTGCAAAATCATGTCTCCTGCATTGCGGATAAAACTTTTTTTCGCTCTTGCGGCGTTGTGCCTCGCCTCTGCGGTAAGGGCACAGGGCGGCGCCTATGCCGTCAGCGGCCGGGTGATCGACCGCCTGACGCGCCGGCCGGTCGCCTATGCCGCCGTAGTGCCCGTCGGACAGGAACAACGCGGCGCATCGACCGATTCGCTGGGACGCTTCCGCCTCGAGCGGGTGCAGGCGGGTATTTTCCGCCTCTCGGCCTCGTCCGTGGGGTACAAGACCGTCGTCACGCCCGAATACCTCGTTTCGGCCGCCACGCCGTTCATCGAAATCGAAATGGAGGAGGATGCCACGCAGCTCGAAGCCGTGACGGTCGTGCCTTCGCCGTTCCGCGCCACGGCCGAAAGCCCCGTCGGGTTGCAGGTCATCGGGGTGCGGGAGATCGAGAAGAGCCCCGGCGCCAACCGTGACGTGTCGCGTATCGTACGTTCGTACCCCGGCGTGTCGTTCTCGCCCGTGGGCTATCGCAACGATCTGATCGTACGCGGCGGCGGCCCGTCGGAAAACAAGTTCTATCTGGACGGCATCGAAATCCCCAATATCAACCACTTTGCCACGCAGGGCGCCACGGGCGGCCCCGTGAGCATCCTCAATGCCGATCTGATCCGCGAGATCAATTTCTACACCGGGGCTTTCCCGGCCGACCGTTCCGGGGCGCTGAGCTCGGTGCTGGACATCCGGCTGCGGGACGGGAATCCCGAGAAACAGACTTTCAAGGCGACGCTCGGGGCTTCGGAGGTGTCGCTGAGCGGGAGCGGCCATATCGGCGAGAAAACCTCCTACCTCTTCTCGCTGCGCCAGTCTTACCTGCAACTGCTGTTCAAGATGATCGGCCTGCCTTTCCTGCCGAACTACATCGACGGGCAGCTGAAGGTCAAGACGCGCCTTTCGGAGCACGACGAGCTGACGGTATTGGGGCTGGCGGGCTTCGACAACATGAAACTCAACCTCGACGAGGAGGGTGAAGATGCCGAGTACCTGCTGAGTTACCTGCCCCGCATCCGCCAGGAGACCTTCACCGTCGGGGCCGCATGGCGCCACTATGCGGGCCGCCATGTGCAGACCGTGTCGCTCGGGCACACCTACCTGAATAACCGCAACCTCAAATACCGCGGTAACGACGACTCGTCGGAGGACAACCTGACACTGCGGCTGCGCTCCGTGGAGCAGAAGACCACGCTGCGCGCTGAAAACCGCAGCTATCTGGGGCGCTGGACGGTGCGCGAAGGTGCCGAGCTGAGCTATTCGGGCTATACGAACCGTACCGAGCAGCGGCTTTTCACCGATGAGGCGGTGCTCTCGGACTACCGTACCCGGCTGGGGATCGTGGGCTGGGGCCTGTTCGCCGGCGCGGATTATGCCTCGGCGGACAAGCGCTTCACGGCGTCGGTCGGCGTGCGTGCCGACGGGGCCGACTATTCCGCGCGCATGGCGAAGTTCTGGCGTCAGCTTTCGCCTCGGGCGTCGGTCTCATACCAGCTCGGCAAAGGGTGGTCGCTGAGCGGAAGCGCCGGGCTTTATTACCAGTTGCCGCCCTATACGGCCCTGGGGTTCAAGCAGGACGGGGCGCTGGTGAACGAGGCGTTGGACTACCTGCGCGTGGGAATGATCAGCGTCGGAGGCGGATGGCGCCTGCGCGACCGCCTGGTCGTCTCGGTCGAGGGGTTCTACAAGAAATACGGGAATATCCCGCTTTCCGTCTCGGACGGCATCCCGCTCTCGTGCAAAGGCGACGACTATGGCGTGGTTGGCAACGAAGCGCTGCGCCCGACGGCCGTCGGGCGGTCGTACGGGGTCGAGGCGATGGCACGCTGGCAGATACCCGGGAGGGTCAACCTCGTCGGTTCGGTGACCCTGTTCCGCAGCGAGTACCGTGCCGATGCCGCATCGGAGTATATCGTATCGGCCTGGGACAGCCGTTTCGTGGCGAACCTCAGCGGCACGTACGACCTGCCGCGCAACTGGAGCGTCGGGGCGCGCCTGAGCGCCGTGGGCGGGACGCCCTATACGCCCTACGATGTCGAAAAATCGTCGCTGGTCGAAGCCTGGGACGCCCAGGGGCGCCCGTACTATGACTATGGGCGTTACAACGACGGGCGGCTCGACACCTTTGCGCAGGTAGACCTGCGTATCGACAAAACCTTCTATTTCCGCCGCTGTATGCTCGGCCTTTACATCGACCTGCAGAACGTGACGGGCAGCAAACTCCGCCGTCCCGACGTGCTGATGTCGACGGGCGTGGTGGAGAACCCCCAGGCCCCGGCGGCGGAACAGCGTTACCGCATGAAGTATATCGGGCAGCAGAGCGGGTCGCTTATCCCTACGCTGGGGATCACCGTTGAGTTTTAGAGAATCCGGGGTCGTGTCTTTGGGCGATATCCGGATCCGGAGCGATAACCGGGGCGGGGCTGGGAAGCCGACCTGCCGCTGCGGCAGGCAGGGAGGTGTCGGGAGAGAAATACGGAACCGCAGGGGGCGGAGATGCCGGCCCCTGCGGTTCCGTGCGATCCGGGGCGTGCCGGTGGCTATTTCCCGCTGCCCGTGGTATTCGCGCCTTTCCTGCGATCCATCGCGAAGCTGATGATGAACGGCATGGAGAGGAATACGAGCGTGCCGACGACTACCAGCCACGTGTAGGTGGCCGGGCTGCCTACGGGCAGCTGCGACGGCGGGAAGAAGGTGACGATGAACGAGAAGAGCACGGCCAGAAACCCGATGCCCCCGACGGCCCACATGCCGGCGTTCCCGCCCGGAACGCGGTAGCTGCGGGTGAGGCCGGGCTGCGTGTAGCGCAGGCGGATGCCCGCGGCGTACATCATCATATACATCACCAGGTAGAGCCCTACGGTTAGTGCGCTCAGCAGGAAGAACGCCACGCTCACGTCGTCCATGACGATGTAGAGCGACGAGAGCAGCGTGACGATGCAGCCCTGTATGACGAGGATGTTGACCTGCACGCCGTTTTTGTTGGTCTTTTGCAGGAAACAGGGCAGTACACCCTCCTGGGCCGTCCACAGCAGGCCGCGGCTCGGGCCCGAAATCCACGACATGACGCCGGCCAGTGCGCCGAATGCCACGAGCAGCCCCATGACGTTCGAGAGCCAGCCGATGTGGTAGTGGTCGAAGACGATCTGAAACGTGGTGAACAGCCCCGACTGGAGGTTGATCTGGTCGTAGGGGGTGATGATCGCCACGGCCAGCGCACCCAGCGTGAAGAGCCCGAACGAGATCAGCGCCGCCAGGAACATGGCGCGCGGGAACTGGGTCTGCGGCTTATCGAGCTCCGGGGCATGTACGGCGTGTACCTCGACGCCGGCGAAGAGCAGCAGTATCCCGGCCAGGAATGCGATGTCGCTCATGCCCGTGATGTGCGGGAAGAGGCGCGGATGCACGTGGTGCGCCGCGTCGATATTGACGACCTGGCTGACGGTGTCGGGGATGTGCTCCAGTGCGACGGGGTTGCCTCCGGCCATCCAGATGACGGCCATGACGATTACGACGATGCCGGGAAGCACCGTGCCGATCAGAAACCCTTTGCTCGTAATGCCCGATGTGGCCGAGGTGCCGCGCAGCGTGACCAGCGTGGCGCACCAGTACATGGCGATCGAGAAAAGCCCCACGAAAAGTCCGTTCTGCGCCAGGCCGGGCATCCCGATCATATAGGCGATCGAGGCTGCGGCAAAGCCCAGCACGGTGGGGTACCATACGACGTTCTGGATCCATTGCAGGAAGATGGCCGTGAACCCCAGGTGTTTGTTGAACGCCTCCTTGACCCAGGTGTAGACCCCGCCGCCCTTCGAGGCGAAGGCGCTTCCCAGTTCGGCACCTACCAGCGCCGCCGGGATCAGGAACAGGAACGTGGCGAAAAAGATGTAGAAGAACATCGTCAGCTCCTCCTGCGCCATCATCGGGAGTCCGCGCAGGCTGATAACCGCCGCCGCGGTCATCAGGGCGAGCTGTGTCGTGGTGATATTTTTACGTTTTGCCATGATGTGGAATTGTGTTTTACAACTGGCCGTCAATCAGTTTCTGTGCCGCAACGCGGCCGGGCTGATGTTTTTTCGGGCGTGTGCATGGTTTATGCGGGCGTTTCCGCGCCCCGCGGGCTCCTCTGCGCCTGCGTGTTGACCGCCTGCGGACGGGGCGCAAAAAAACAGCAGGGAATCTCACGATTGCCTGCTGCCTTCCGGAGGATTGCCCTCCTGAAACTACTAACCCAAACTTAAATAAATGAAGAAACCTCACTGCGGTTGCTGTTCCGCAGTTACCCGGTATGTTGCAAATCCCGTGCCGCGGCGCCGTGTCGGAAAGGCGTTTGTGTGTGCGGCGGGGGTGCGGCCTATGATACATGCCGGCGGGAAAGGGTATAAACAACTGCAGGATGTCCCCACGGACATCCTGCGTGTGCTGTTTCCGGTAATCCCGGGTTGTGGCAAGGGGATTATTTCTACTTGCGTTTGTCCCTCATCTCCACGGCGCCTTCGTAAGTGCCGCTGACCTTGCGGCCTTTGTCGGTCGTAAAGTCGAGTACGAAGCGGTAGTTGGTGCCGACCTTCGTGACTGTCACCGTGCCGGACGTGATGAACCCGTAAACCGATTCGTTGGAGGCGTTGCGTTCCTCGCAATAGGTTCCCATGGCCAGCATGGAGTCCATGAACTCTATCTGCTCGCCCGGTGCGTAGGTGCCCGGCGTGCCTGTGTCGGACACCGTGTAGGTTCCTTCCTGGAGTACCATTTCTTCGGAAAGTGCGGTCGTCAGGTAGAGCGATACCATATGCCCGGCCCCTATGAGGTAGTCGTAATCGTCGTTGACCGTCGGCTGGACATCGTAGAGGTTTACGACGCAGTCGTTTGCCGTGCCGGCATCGTTGTTATAGTATTTAGCCAGTGCGCGGATGAAAGTTGCGTTCGTGACGTCGTTTTCGAGGTCGGGCAGGGGCTCGATTTTGACGGCTGTCTTGTCCTCGATCGTAATCGGGCCGGTGTAGCTGGCCGTGAACTCTTTGTCGTCGGTCGTGGTCAGCGTGGCCTTGACCGTAAAGGTCGAGCCGGACTTTGTCACAGCGATCGTTCCTGCCTTGAATTCCACTTTCGTGATATTCCCCTTGCCGTCGTTGACCATGCAGTAGGTCTTGGCCGGGTGGAATGTCGAAATGGATTTGTCGGTGGCATATTTGTAGGTGCGATCCGGCAGGACGATGTTATTCATATTCGTGGGAGTAAATTGATAGAGGTTCAGGCTCATGGTACGCCCGGCTCCGATGGTCGCATACACTCCGTCGGCACCTACGGCCTCGCCGTCGGCTAATATGACGAGGTATTCACCGTATCGGCCACCTTCGGGAATACCATAATAGCCGCCGGCTACCTGGCGGTCGAAGACGGCCGGGCCGCTCAAATCCTTGTCGGTGGCCATTTCAATCGACTTGACTTCGGAATAGACCTCTTTGTTGGATGCTGCGACGGCGATGACATAGGTGGTGCCGTCTTTCAGGTTGTCTACGGTGATCTCCCCGGCCTGTGCGATGGCTGTACCGTCGGTGAGGATTTTTTCGGCCGTCGGGACAGGCGTGCCGTCCGCTTTTTCGAGGCATACGTAGGCGGCCTTCTCCGTGTCGGCGAGGCCTACCGTAAAGGTGAGTGTCGTCGGGGCTGTGGCTCCCGCTGTCAGCGTCACCACGGGCGTCGGCGTTCCGGTTGCCATCACGATGCTATTGACTTCCGAGTAGATCCCGGTGTTGGCGACAGCTGCCGCGATGACGTAGGTGGTCGAGGGTTTCAGGTTCTCGACAAGGATATCGCCCGTCTGTGCGATGGCTTTGCCGTCACGCAGTATCTCCTCGGCCGTGGGAAGGGTCAGCCCCTCGGTCTTTTCGAGGCAGACATAGGCTGCGGTTTCTGGGTCGGTCAGGGCGGCGTTGAACGTAAGGGTCGTTGTGGTGGACTGGCCCGGTGTCAGGACGACCGCGGGATGTACGCCGGGTGCCGAGGTGGTGTGCTCGATCGAGCTGACCTTACCGTTGATGTTGCCTTTCAGGGCGACGGCGGAGAGGCGGTAGGCCGTGTTGGGTTCGAGGCCGGCGATCTCGACGACGCCCGATGCGCTTACGGACTGGCCTTCGGCGATGATCGTCGCTGCCGCAGGCACGGCTTCGGACGCCTTGGTGCAGATGTAGCTGCATTTGTCCGCATCCTTGAGTGTGAGCGTGAATTTCAGGGAGTTGAATGCGGCGTCGCCGATGGCGAGCGTGACGCTTGGGTCAGGATTTCCCCCCCCCCCTCGTTTTTGTCGTCGCATGAGCTTAGCAGACCAGAGCACAGCACCAACAGTGCCGTTCCCCATGACAGGAAAGATTTGATCATAGTGGTTAAACTTTGGAAATTAGTGGGTTAATACTGTTGTTCGGGCGCAGGGCCGGTCGTCTTTGGATATTCAATCGGGTTTACGGGGCGGCCGTGCAATATGTGACGGGATAAAAATAACCTTTCTGCCAATAAAATCCAAATTTTTTTTTATCCGTCTTGCCTGAAAGTGCGATAAATCGGGGGTGAGGGTGCCGGAGTGAACGGGTGGAGGACAATATATAACAAGACAGCAGGGAATCTCACGATTGCCTGCTGCCCTTGGAGGATTGCCCTCCTAAAACTACTAACCCAAACTTAAATAAATGAAGAAACCTCACTGCGGTTGCTGTCCGCAGTTGACTATCCTCTCGCAAAACGTATGCCAAAGACAAAGGCCCGGAACATGATTCCGGGCCTTGCGCCGTTGCGGGGTATTACTGCGCCCCTGCGGGATATTTTCCGTAAGGGTTACCGGAAGATGCCCGTGTAGGTCGAGGGCGAGG
>OFPS01001079.1_pt1 | contig 21598 bp, 17 predicted proteins | sample 1542111 | NCBI WGS metagenome assembly OFPS01 (sample SAMN04209233, study PRJEB22552) | human gut metagenome | biome: gut; material: feces | host: Homo sapiens | place: USA: Oklahoma | reverse complement strand
TGTGAGGCCCGGACTTTCCTCAGAGCGGTCAAAGCCGCCCCGCCGCCGTATGTTCCACTCGTTTTCTGTTCCCCATAATACCATAAAAAAACAAGATTTGCAAGTGACGATAAAATTTGGTATAATAAATTTAAATATGGCGTGAAATTTTTGGGGAGGGACAAAGGATGCAGCTGCTTTTCAATGTCCCACCCGAAGCCGATGGCGTGCTGCTGCGCGGCTTTCTGCGCCGGTGTGCCGTCTCCACGGAGCTGGCCCGGGCGGTCAAATTCCATGGCAGCGGCTTTTTTGCGGACGATGCGCCCATTCTGGCCAACCGCCGCGTGCAGGCGGGGCAGACCATCCGCTTTGCGCTGCCCGCCGACGGCCCCGGCGTGGAGCCGCAGCCTGAGATCCCGGTCAGGGTCGTATACGAGGATGCTTTTGCCGTGGTGCTGGAAAAACCGCCCCATCTGGCGGTCCACCCCACCCTGAACTACCCCCGGGATACCCTGGCCAACGGCTATGCCGCCTGGGCGGCTGCCCGCGGCGAAAGCCCGGTGTTCCGCCCGGTGAACCGGATCGATAAAGACACCAGCGGGCTGGTGCTGGCCGCAAAGAACGGCTATGCCGCGCCCCTGCTGGCCGAGGGCGTAGAGAAACTCTATTACGCCATCGTGGAGGGCGAACTGCCCCTTGGCCCCGGAGTCATTGATGCCCCCATTGGCCGGAGAGGGGACAGCATCATCGGGCGGTGCGTGACCCCTGGGGGGAAGCCCAGCCGCACCGAGTATACCATATTAAGGGCAGCGCAGGGCCTGAGCCTTGCCGCCTGTGTTCCCGTGACGGGCCGCACCCATCAGATCCGGGTGCACTTTGCGTCCATCGGCCACCCGCTGGCCGGGGACGACCTTTACGGCGGACACCGTGACCGCATTGCCCGGCAGGCGCTCCATTGCGCCCGGCAGAGTTTCCGGGTGCCGGCTTACACCGAGGTGCCCGGCGGCATCCGGCTGGAAACGCCGGTGGAGGAACATGCCCGCACCGTTGCAGTGGAGAGCCCCCTGCCCGAGGATATGCGGGCATTGCTGGATGCTGAAATATGAAAATACGGTGAAACCTCTGTGAAAGCTCTGCCCAAATTTTGTGACAAGCCTTGTATCGGCCCGGGCAGAGTGTATAATTGATATGAATTTGTAACTTTCGACCTAAAACGTCAGGAAGGAGCAACCCCTTTTGATCGAAGAAAAAACAAAGGAGCCGCAGAGCCAGGCTCCTGCAGCGCCGGTGAAAGGCAGAGAAAAACTGCGAAGCTTCTGGGCAAAGGTCCAGATCTCCGGCCTGCTGCGGCGGCACCGTTTCCGCCGCAAAACGCAGCGGCACATGAATGATGTGGCCAAAAAGCTGCGGGCCAGTGCCGTGGTGCTGGCAGTTGGCGAGGCACTTTATGCACTGGGCTTTGCGGCAGAGTACATGGTGGTGCGCACAGGGCGCGGCATTGCTGCCGTGGCCCGCAGACTGGCCCGCTGGTGCAGGAATGCCCGGCATACCATCATTGCAACAGCCTTTCCCGGTGCGGCGCAGATGTTCAAGGATCTGCTGGCACCGCTTTACCTGTTCTTCAAGGGCCTCGGCGCTGTGGCGGCCCACGCCAACGACGTGCGCCGGGAGCGGGGCTTTGGTGCTTCCGTAAAAGCGGCCGGGCGCTATTTTGTGGGCGGGCTCAAGCGCAACCTGAGCCTGCTGCCCCGGACAGCAATGTACATCCTGCCCCTGTGTATGCTGGCCGTGTTCGTCACGGTCTGGAACAGGACGATGGCCCGGCCCTATGCGCTGGCTGTGCAGGTGAACGGCCAGACCGTTGGCTATGTGGCCAATGAGGAAGTGTTCAACCTCGCAAAAGAGGATGTGATGCAGCGCATCAACTACGCCGGTTCGGACAAGACCGAGCTGACCATCGAGCCAACCTATACCATCTCCGTGACCCACAAGACCATGGACGAGAGCGAGACGGCAAACGCCATTCTGCAGAGCGCCAGTGACCAGATCAGTGAGGGCACCGCCCTGTATCTGGACGGGGAACTGACGGCAGTCTGCTCCGATGGTGACACCCTGCGCAGCTATCTGGAGAGCCTGCTGGCCCCCTACGAGGATCAGGCAGACGAGAACATCAGCGTGGGCTTTAATAAAAATGTGACGCTGGAAGATGGAGTCTACTTCAACGACAGCTTTGAGGATGACAATTCCATCGAGAATATGCTGACCGGCGTGCAGCAGCAGGAGAAGATCTACACGGTCAGGGCGGGCGATACCCTGTGGGATATTGCCCAGAAGAACGACCTGACCTTCCGGGAGCTGTGTGCCCTGAATCCGAATTTCAAGGGGGCTCCCCTGACCGAGAACTCCAATATCCAGGAGGGCGACCAGCTGATCGTGACCAAGCAGGAGGCTCTGCTGGAAGTCCGCATCACCAAGGTGGAGACGCGGGAGGAGGAGATCCCCTTCGGCACCGAGACCACCCAGTCCAACGAGTACACCAAGGGTACCACCAAGACCCTGCAGGAGGGCCAGAACGGCCTGCGCCGCGTCACCATGCAGAACGTCTACGATACCAACGGCGTGCTGCTGGAGCAGACCATCCTTTCCACCGAGACCATCCGGGAGCCGGTGAACAAAAAGGTGGTCGTTGGCACCAAAAAGGTCACGAAGAACGGTGCGGCGGCATACATCGGCGGCAGCGGTCAGTTTATCTGGCCTGTGCCGGGTTACCGCAACTGCTCGCGCTGGTATGGCAGCGGCCATAAGGGCGTGGATATCTGTGCCTCTGCCGGTACGCCCATCTATGCATCGGCGGGCGGCACCGTGACCAAGGCGGGTTATAACAAGGCCGGTGCCGGTACGGGCTATGGTTATTCTGTGATCATCAGCCACTCCGGCGGCTATACCACGGTCTATGCCCACTGCCTGTCTCTGGCGGTCAGTGCGGGCCAGACCGTGCGGCAGGGCCAGCTCATCGGCTATGTGGGCAGCACGGGCCGCTCTTCCGGCAACCACTGCCACTTCGAGATCCGCCGCAACGGCTCGTACATCGCACCGCAGAGCGTGTTCTCCGGAAAGCGATAAATCAGAACAGAACCTCTCCGTCAATGCTTCGCATTGCCACCTTTCCTAATAGGAGAGGCAAGAGAACGGAAGCATAAACCTGGCTCCCCTATCAGGCAACAACGACGACCGCCGCCAGTGGCGGATGAAGGGATGCGTTGTTGGGGCAGCGGCCAGCAGGACACGAGTGCAATACTTTGCACGAAGTGGACGCTGGGAGCCGCAACTCGTATGCTGGCGTGAAGCGCCGGAGAGGTTTATTTTACAAACAAAAAGGAGAATGATTATGGCAACACCCCACATCAGCGCTGAAAAAGGCGATTTCGCAAAGACCGTCCTGATGCCCGGCGATCCGCTGCGGGCAAAGTTCATCGCGGATACCCTCCTCAAGGATGTCCGCCAGGTCACCGGTGTCCGTGGAATGCTGGGCTTTACCGGCACCTATGAGGGCCGCCCCATCAGTGTGATGGGCAGCGGCATGGGAATGCCCTCCATCGGCATCTACTCCTACGAGCTGTACAAGTTCTACGATGTGGACAACATCATCCGCATCGGCTCTGCCGGCAGCTACACCGACAAAGCCAAGCTGTTCGATGTGGTGCTGGCCGCCGGCGCTGTGAGCGAGAGCAATTATGCCCGGGTCCAGAGCGGCTTTGAAGGGGACCTCACTCTGCCCAGCCAGACCCTGAACGACAAGCTGCGTGCTTCCGCCGCAAAGCAGGGCATCCCCCTGATCGAGGGCAACATCCATTCCTCCGATGTGTTCTATCGCCAGCCCTCCGATGAAAAGCCCACCTACTGGGAAAAGCTGCGGGATGAGCGCGGCTGCCTGTGTGTGGAGATGGAGAGCTTTGCCCTTTTCGCCAACGCTCAGGTCCTGGGCAAGAACGCCGCCTGCCTGCTGACCATCTCCGACAGCTTCGTCTCCCCGGAGATCACCACCGCCGAGCAGCGTCAGACCAGCTTCACCAACATGATGAAGGTCGCACTGGGCGCGGAGTACTGATTTGCATTCACAAAAAGGGTTGTTGTCACACGACAACAACCCTTTTATGTTTTAAGTGTCACTATAATGTCCGAAACAGGATGCGATAATGATATTGCCGTCCTGCTCTTTATAAACAATGCGGTGCGTATCGTCGATGCGGCGGCTCCACCATCCACTCAAATCACCTTTTAAGGGCTCAGGTTTTCCAATGCCCTCGTAGGTGTTCCGCTGGATGTCTTTCAGAAGTGTGTTGATACGCTTCAGCAGCTTTTTGTCTCGCGTCTGCCAAAGGCAGTAGTCCTCCCATGCTTCCTCTTCCCAAAGCAATCTCATTTAATCTACCTCGATCAAATCGTGCTCGGTGAGCTTGGCTTTTCCGGTATCGATGTCGTGGACGATCTGGCGGAGATGATTGATGTTGCTTTCCGAGTAGAACGGGTCGGCGGAAACCTCAAAGGGAATGCGGTGCTCCCGGGAAACTTTTTTGGCGAAAATCGTGAATGCCGTTGTCATAGAAAGTCCCATCTCGGCGCAAACCTCTTCCATGTTGCGTTTCAGGTCTGGGTCCATCCGGAAGTTCACATTGACTGCATTTGCCATTCTAATACACCTCTTTCTTGATTCTATTATATGCGTCTGTAATGAAAAATGCAAGAACTTTCGTTACATAATAAATGAATAACGAGAAATCTCTTGAAGACTTTGAGAACATGCCGTATAATTGAAGTGCAAAAGAGGGGATGAAAGATGAACGACTTTCAACCAAATCAGGATATCTGCCTTGTACCTTATTACCCAGCCTATGAAATTGCCCTTCCGTGGTATCAGGACGCAGAACTGTGCCATCATGTAGATAATCAGAATCGCATTTATGATCTGTCTATCCTGAAAAATATGTACCAGTATCTGGATAGTCATGGTGATTTGTTCTACATTGAATATAAGGGCATTCTGTGCGGAGATGTATGCTTGCAGACAAGCGGAGAAATTTCGATTGTGGTCTGCAAAGAGTATCAGAATCGGCACATTGGGAGAACAGTGATTGGGAAGATTCTTGCACTGGCAAAAGAGAAGAAGTATCAGCAATGCTATGCAGAAATTTATTCCTTCAACAAGCAGTCCCGCAAAATGTTTGAAAGTATAGGATTTGTTCAGAAAGACGCAGAAACGTTTGTTTATACTTTAGAATGAAAAGGAGGCCCCTATGACCAATCTGACTTTAGACGAAAAGAAAGCCCTGATCCGGATGGCACTGGAAGCCCGGGAGCAGGCCTATGTGCCTTACTCCGACTTTATGGTGGGCGCTGCCCTGCGGGCCGAAGATGGCCGCATCTTCACCGGCTGCAATGTGGAAAACGCCGCTTTCACCCCCACCAGCTGTGCCGAGCGCACGGCCCTGTTCAAGGCGGTGAGCGAGGGCGTGACCCGCTTCACCGACATTGCCGTGGTGGGTTCCCGCCGCGGCGAGGTGAACAAGCAGATCACCTCACCCTGCGGGGTCTGCCGTCAGGCGCTGTTTGAATTCGGCGGGCCGGAGCTGAACGTCATCATGGCAAAGACCCCCGATGATTTCATCGAGCGCAGCATGGACGAGCTGCTGCCCTTCGGCTTTGGCCCCTCCAACGTGGCGGGCAACAAAGCCGTGGAAGAGTGAGGCGGGAAGCGGATATTTTGCCAGAATTGGCGAAATAGTACGACTTTTACGCGAATTTTACAAAAAATCTGTAAAGATTTTGTAATCGGAAATGCCTTGCTTTCCTCACATGACCCGGCTATACTTGGGTCAGTAAATGTGCAAGTGTGCGCATTCCCTTTTTAAAGCGCAATTTTTAATGTATAAAAAGGAGAGTTTTCTTATGATGATTTCTCGTCGTAACTTCCTGGCTGTGGCTGGCGCTGCAGCTGCTGCCGCTGCTCTGACCGCCTGCGGTGGTTCTTCCTCTTCCACCAGCACCGCTTCTTCCACTGCTTCCTCTGCAGCTTCTGAGGCTGGCTCCGAGGCTGCCAGCAAGATCACAAAGGTCGCTCTGACCTGCGATACCGGCACGATCGATGACGAGAGCTTCAACCAGGCTTGCTGGAGCGCTGTTTCCAGCTACATGGGCGATGACTGCCAGTACTACATCCCCGAGGCTGACGCTTCCGATGAGGACCGTGAGACCATGATCCGTCAGGCTGTCAACGATGGCGCTGAGGTCATTGTCTGCGTCGGCTACCTGTATGGCGCTTCTCTGGCATGGGCTGCTGAGCAGTACCCCGATGTCAAGTTCATTGCCGTCGATGTCACCCAGGGCGATATCGGCACCGATGAGATCCCCTCCAACTGCTACTGCATCACCTTCAAGGAGGAGCAGGCAGGCTATCTGGCAGGTTACGCCATTGCCAAGGACGGCAAGACCAAGCTGGGCTTCCTGGGCGGCATGGCTGTTCCCGCTGTTATCCGTTACGGCTACGGCTTTGTGCAGGGCGCTGATGCTGCTGCTCAGGAGCTGGGCCAGAACATCGACATCAACTACTTCTACGGCGGCCAGTTCTACGGCGATGCCAACATCACCTCCCGTATGGAGGGCTGGTACTCCAACGGCACTCAGGTCGTCTTTGCCTGCGGCGGCGGCATCTACACCTCCGCTGTTGAGGCTGCTCTGAAGAACAACGGCTACGTCATCGGCGTTGATGTTGACCAGAACTACATCGGCGCAAACGGCGTTGCTGACGGCACCTATGCTTACAACCCGTTCATCACCTCCGCTATGAAGGGCCTGTCTGAGGCTGTTTCTACCTCTCTGTCCGACATCGAGGCAGGCGAGTGGAGCACCATCGCAGCAACCAACGGCAACTTTGGTCTGCAGGACGGCGATTACATCGGCCTGCCCACCGATGAGGACAGCTGGAACTTCGAGACCTTCACGGTTGAGGAGTACGAGGAGCTGAAGCAGAAGATCGCTTCTGGCGAGATCGTTGTTGACAACAGCTCTGACGACGCTACCAAGCCCACCGTCAGCAAGTTCACCAACGTCACCTACATCCAGTAAAATTTGAACAGTCCGCAAGGGCTGTAGGGAACGACCCTCTCCGTCATTGCCGCCAGGCTTTGACGGAGAGGGTCGTTTTTGTCTCGCGAAAAATCGTGCAGCTTGCACAAAAGTAATACTTATAAGAGCACATCCTGCCAAAAAATCAAAAAGAAGTGTGCAAAACCGCAAAAATACGGTATAATGGTACACAGAATAGTATAGGTGTCGATTTGACACGAAAGGAGAGTGAGCAGATTGGCAGAGGATTTTGTGATCGAGATGCTCCACATTACCAAGGAGTTCCCTGGAATCAAGGCAAACGATGATATCACCCTGCAGCTGCGCAAGGGCGAGGTACATGCCCTGCTGGGCGAAAACGGCGCTGGCAAAAGTACGCTGATGAGCGTGCTGTTCGGCTTGTACCAGCCGGAAGCCGGTAAGATCCTCAAGAACGGCAAGGAGGTCGCCGTCCGCAACCCCAACGATGCAAACGCGCTGGGCATCGGCATGGTGCACCAGCACTTCAAGCTGGTGGAATGCTTCAGCGTGCTGGATAACATCATTCTGGGCGTGGAGCCCAATAAGCTGGGCTTTTTGCAGAAGGCTGAGGCCCGCAAGAAGGTCATGGCCCTGAGCGAGAAGTACGGCCTGCGTGTAGACCCCGATGCACTCATCAGCGATATCTCTGTTGGTATGCAGCAGCGTGTTGAGATCCTGAAGATGCTCTACCGCGACAACGAGATCCTGATCTTTGATGAGCCCACTGCTGTTCTGACCCCGCAGGAGATCGACGAGCTGATGGAGATCATGCGCGGGTTCAAGAAGGAAGGAAAATCCATCCTCTTTATCACCCACAAGCTCAACGAGATCATGGCAGTGGCAGACCGCTGCACGGTCCTGCGCAAGGGCAAGTATATGGGCACTGTGGACATCAAGGACACCACAAAGGAAGAGCTTTCCCGCATGATGGTCGGCCGCGATGTTCAGCTGCAGGTGGACAAAAAGCCCGCCGCCCCCGGCGAGGTGGTGCTGGACGTGCAGAACGTTACCATGCACAACGCCCAGCACAAGAAGGATGCCGTCAAGAACGTCTCTTTCCAGGTGCGTGGCGGTGAGATCGTCTGTCTGGCGGGCATCGAGGGCAACGGCCAGACCGAGTTTGTCTACGGCCTGACCGGTCTGGAAAAGTTCAACAGCGGCAAGGTGCTGCTGGACGGCAAGGAAATCACCAACGAGAGCATCCGCCAGCGCTCCAAGGACGGCATGAGCCATATCCCTGAGGACCGCCACAAGCATGGTCTGGTGCTGGATTACAGTCTGGAGAACAACATGGTGCTCCAGCGCTACTGGCAGCCCGAGTTCCAGCACAACGGCTTTATCCGCAGTGAAAAGGTGCGGGAGTACTCCGATAAGCTGATCGCCCAGTATGACGTGCGCAGCGGCCAGGGCAGCGCCACCATCGTGCGCAGCATGTCCGGCGGCAACCAGCAGAAGGCGATCATTGCCCGTGAGATCGACAAAGACCCCAAGCTGCTGGTGGCAGTGCAGCCCACCCGCGGTCTGGATGTCGGTGCCATTGAGTATATCCACAAGCAGATCGTGGATGAGCGCGACAGAGGCAAGGCCGTGCTGCTGGTCAGCCTGGAGCTGGACGAGGTGATGAACCTCTCTGACCGGATTCTTGTGATGTACGAGGGTGAGATCGTGGGCGAGTTTGACCCCAAGACCACCACAGTCCAGGAGCTGGGCCTGTACATGGCCGGTGCCCGCAAGCAGGGAAAGGAGTAAGCAGAAATGAAAAACAAAAAACTTTCCCACAACGGGCTGCAGGGTTCTGTCACCAGCGTGATGGCTGCCCTGCTGTGTATCCTGATCGGTCTGTTTGTGGGCTTCCTCGTGCTGCTGGCCATCAACCCGGCCCACGCATGGGCAGACGGCTTTGTCCGTATCCTCAAGGGCGGCTTCCATGATGCCCCCTATGGTGTCGGCAAGGAACTGGCCAACGCCGCGCCCCTGATCATGACCGGCCTTTCCGTGGGCTTTGCCTTCAAGACCGGCCTGTTCAACATCGGTGCCGCCGGTCAGTACACGCTGGGCGCTTACGGTGCCCTCTACTGTGCCATCATGCTCAAGCTGCCCTGGTTCGTCTGCCTGCTGGCTGCGGCCATTCTGGGCGGTCTGTGGGGTGCCATCCCCGGTTTCTTCAAGGCCTACTTCAACATCAACGAGGTCATTACCTCCATCATGTTCAACTGGATCGGCCTGTACCTTGTCAATGAGCTGGTCTACCAGAACGGCACCGGCCCCATGTATGATGTGCGCAACACCCGCACCCTGAACCTGGGCAAGAACGCAGATCTCGCCCAGTCTGTCATCCCGGACTTCGGCCTGAACAAGCTGTTCCAGACCAACAGCACCACCATTGCCATCTTCCTGGCCGCTGTGGTTGCCATCCTGATCTGGGTGGTGCTGAACAAGACCACCTTTGGCTATGAGCTGAAGGCGGTCGGCCTGAATAAGAGTGCTGCCCGCTACGCCGGTATCAACGAAAAGAAGAACATCATCCTCTCCATGGCCATTGCCGGTGCGCTGGCAGGCTTTGGTGCGGGCCTGTTCTATCTGTCCAATGTGGGCCAGTGGAACCCCCTGAACTCCACCAGCCTGCCCGCCATGGGCTTCAACGGCATCTCCGTTGCCCTGCTGGCAAGCTCCAACCCCATTGGCACTATCTTCTCGGCCCTGTTCATCTCCCACATCTCGGTGGGCGGCACCTTCCTTTCCACCAAGTATTACCCCACGGAGATCGCCGACCTGATCAGCGGCATCATCATCTACCTGTGTGCATTCTCCATGCTGTTCCGCGGCAAGATCCAGAAGCTGCTGTTCAAGAATGCGGACAAGACCAATGTGAACGCAGAGCCTGCCCCGGCGGAAAAGGCCAACGCGAAGAAGGAGGGCAAGTAAGATGCTGCTTTTGATCAAATATACCCTGCTGTATGGCATCGTCCTGATGCTGGTGGCACTGGGCGGTATGTTCAGTGAGCACTCCGGCATCATCAACATCGCGCTGGAAGGCATCATGGTCATCGGCGGTGTGGCGGGTGTTCTGACCCTGACCATGCTTCCGGCCGACATGTCGCCGTTCCTGGTGGTGCTGATCTCGGTCCTGGTGGCTGCGCTGGCCGGCATGGTGTACAGCCTGCTGCTGGCCTTTGCCTCCATCAACCTGAAAGCGGACCAGACCATCGGCGGCACAGCCCTGAACCTGCTGGCTACCGCCATAGCCGTGGTCATTGCAAAGTATTTCAGCGACAGCGGCAGCGCCAAGCTGAACTATTCCAACAAGCCGTTCCTGTTCAGCATCGGCGGCCTGGAGCTGAGCATCTTTGTGCCGTTGGGCATCGTGCTGCTCGTCATCAGCTATGTGGTGCTGTACAAGACCCGCTTCGGTCTGCGCCTGCGGGCCTGCGGCGAGCATCCGCAGGCAGCCGATTCTGTGGGCATCAACGTCTACAAGATGCGCTACGCGGGTGTGCTGCTTTCCGGTGCGCTGGGTGCCATCGGCGGTCTGGCATATATCGTGCCCCCGGTGCAGACCTGGAACTTTGAGGTCGGCGTGGCTGGCGCGGGCTTCCTTGCACTGGCTGTTATGATCTTTGGTCAGTGGAAGCCTTTCAACATCTGTGCCGCCGCCATGTTCTTTGCCGTGTTCAAGAGCCTGGCAAACATTGCGGACTCCACCTTCCTGGCGCAGCTCCACTGGTCCAGCAACATTTATAACATGATGCCGTTCATCGCATCCATGATCATTCTGGCCTTTACCTCCAAAAACAGCATGGCCCCCAAGGCTGAGGGTATCCCTTACGACAAGGGTTCCCGCTGAGCGAGGTTTGTTCCAAGGGCGCAGCTGCTTTTCCGGGCAGCTGCGCCCTTGGTGTTCAAAACACGACAAAGGAGACGGAATGTGGATTGCCTTTGTCAAAAAGTCTGTTATAATGGAATTTATTGAAAGTCATACTGTCAGACAGGAGAATTGCGATGCGTATTTATGATCTGATCGCGAAAAAGCGCGATGGCGGTACCCACACCCGGGAAGAGTTGGAAGCCATTGTCAACGGCTTTGTCAGTGGGGAAGTGACCGATTACCAGATGGCTGCCTGGATGATGGCGGTCTACCTGCGCGGCATGACCAACGAAGAAACAGCCGAGCTGACGGACGTGATGGCCCACAGCGGCGTGATGGTCGATCTTTCCCCCATCCCCGGCATCAAGGTGGATAAGCACTCCACCGGCGGCGTGGGCGATAAGACCACCCTTGTGATCGCCCCTGTGGTGGCGGCCTGCGGTGTGAAGATCGCCAAGATGAGCGGCCGCGGCCTGGGCCATACCGGCGGCACCATTGATAAAATGGAGAGCGTGCCCGGCACCAGAACTGCCCTTTCGCAGGAGGAGTTCTTTGCCCAGGTGAACAAGATCGGGCTGTCGGTCATTGGCCAGAGCGAGGGCATTGCCGTGGCGGATAAGAAGATGTACGCCCTGCGGGATGTGACCGCCACGGTCAGCTGCATCCCCCTCATCGCCTCTTCCATCATGTCCAAGAAGCTGGCCTCCGGCTCCGATGCCATCCTGCTGGATGTGACCACCGGCACCGGTGCCTTTATGAAGACCGTGGACCAGAGCATTGAGCTGGCTGAGCTGATGGTCGCCATCGGCACCCACCATGGCCGCCGGGTAGCCGCCATGATCACCGATATGGACACCCCGCTGGGCCACAATATCGGCAACAGCCTTGAGGTCATGGAGAGTATGGACGTGCTCAAGGGCAAGGGCCCTGCCGACCTGACCGAGGTCTGCCTGCAGCTGGCCGCCAATATGCTGGTGCTGGCAGGCAAGGGTACCCCAGCGGAGTGCCGCGCCATGGCACAGGCTGTGATCGTGGACGGCTCTGCCTTTGCCAAGTGCAAGGAGATGTTTGCGGCCCAGGGCGGCGACACCCGTGTGCTGGACGATTACAGCCTGTTTGAACAGCCCGCAGCCAGCTTTGAGCTGCGGGCCGAGCAGGATGGCTACATCGTGGCCAACGATGCCGAGAAGATCGGCTCTGCCAGTGTGCTGCTGGGCGCTGGCCGCCAGAAGAAGGGAGACCCGCTGGACTTTGCGGCCGGCATCACCCTGCACAAAAAGCGCGGCGACTATGTGCACAAGGGCGAAAGCCTGGCCACCTTCTACGGTGCGGCAGATAAGTTTGAAGCCGCTGCTGCGGAGTACCGCAGCGGTCTGGTCTATGGTGCGGAAAAGCCCGAGGAGGCCCCGCTGGTCTACGCCCTGGTCACCAAGGACGGCGTGGAGCGCTACTGAGAAAGCATCCTTCCCGCAAGGAGGGAGGAACGGAAAGGACATTTTCTATGAAGATCATTCTGGTGGGCTGCGGCAAGGTCGGCACAGCGCTGGCACGACAGCTCAGCGAGGAAGGCCACAATGTCACGGTCATCGATACCAACAAGGCCCGTGTGGAGCATATCAGCGAATCCTATGACGTGATGGGCATTACCGGCAACGGCTCCTCCATCACAACGCTGTCCGAGGCGGGGATCGAGGAGGCGGACGTGTTCATTGCAGTCACCGGCTCGGACGAGCTGAACCTGCTCTGCTGCATGTTTGCCAAAAAGGCGGGCCACTGCCACGCCATTGCCCGTGTGCGCAACCCCTCCTACAGCCATGAGCTGGACTTCATCAAAAAGCAGATCGGCATTTCGGCCATCATCAACCCGGAGATGGCGGCGGCGCGGGAGATCTCCCACCTGCTGCGCTTCCCCGGTGCCAGCAAGATCGATACCTTTGCGGAAGGCCGGGTGCGGCTGATCAAGTTCACCCTGACCGAGGCGCAGGCACTGGACGGCGTGGCCATCCGGGAGATCCCCACCCGGCTCAAGAGCGATATCCTGGTCTGCGCCGTGGAGCGCGACGGCGGGGTCATCATCCCCAACGGTAACTTTGTGCTCCAGACCGGCGATCAGGTCACCTTCCTTGCAACGCAGGAAAAGGCCCACGCGTTCTTCCAGCGCATCCATCTGGCCGTGCGCCCGGTGCGCAATGCCCTCATCGTGGGCGGCGGTGCCATTGCTTTCTACCTGAGCCAGGAGCTGCTGGAAAACCATGTCCGGGTGCGGATCGTGGAGCGGGACCCCGCCCGCTGCGATGTGCTGGCCCAGGCCCTGCCCGAAGCACAGATCCTGTGTGAGGACGGCTCCAACCGCGAGTTCCTGCTCTCCGAGGGCCTGACCTCCACGGAGGCCTTTGTGGCCCTGACCAACATCGACGAGGAAAATGTCCTGCTGACCCTGTTTGCCAAGAAGCATTCCAACGGCAAGCTGGTCACCAAGATCAACCGCCTGGAATTTGACGATATCCTGGCCGGGCTTGATCTGGGCAGCATCGTCTACCCCAAGTACATGACCTGCGATTACATCGTGCAGTATGTGCGCGCTTTGCAGAACGAGGCAGGCAGCAACATCAAGACCCTGTACCGCATTCTGGATGACCGCGTGGAGGCGCTGGAATTCACGGTCCATGAGAAGAGCCGCGCCACCGGTGTACCTCTGAGCCAGCTCCACCTGAAAAAGAACCTGCTGCTCTGCTGCATCACCCGCGGCAACGAGATCAAGATCCCGCGCGGCGGCGATGAGATCCAGGTGGGCGACAGCGTCATCGTGGTCACGCTGGAGCACGGCCTGCATGACCTGCGGGACATCGTGGAAGATTAACGGAGGCGCGGCATGAATTATGCGATCGTTCTGCGGCTGCTGAGCTATATCCTCTATTGCGAAGCCGCACTGCTCCTGCTGCCCGCCATGGCCAGCCTGATCTACGGTGAATGGATGGTGCTGGGCGTGTTCCTGCTCACGGCAGCGCTTTCTGCTGTGGCGGGCGCGCTGCTCCACCGCATCAAGCCCAGGAGCCAGATCTTCTATATGCGGGAGGGCTTTGCCACCACGGCGCTCTGCTGGCTGCTCATCAGTGTGGTGGGCGCGGTGCCCTTTGTGCTCACGGGCAGCATCCCCAACCCGGTGGATGCCATGTTTGAGACTGTTTCCGGCTTCACCACCACCGGTGCCAGTATCCTGCCCGCCGTGGAGGACCTGCCCAGGGGCATCCTGTTCTGGCGCAGCTTCACCCACTGGATCGGCGGCATGGGCGTTCTGGTGTTCCTGCTCTCCCTGCTGCCCCTGACCGGCGGCTCCCATGTCAACCTGATGAAAGCCGAAAGCCCCGGCCCGCAGGTGGATAAGCTGGTGCCGAAGGTGCAGTCCACGGCAAAGATCCTCTATGGCATTTATTTTGGCCTGACTGTCATCGAGTTCGTGTTCCTGTTGTTCGGCGGGATGCCGGTGTTTGAAGCTCTGCTGACCTCCTTTGGTACAGCGGGCACCGGCGGCTTCGGCTTCCGCAATGACAGCTTTGCCAGCATGTCGCCCTATGTCCAGTGGGTCGTGACCATCTTTATGATCCTGTTTGGCGTGAACTTCAACGCCTATTTCCTGCTGCTGATGCGCCGCTTCCGCCGCGCTGCCGCCAGCGAGGAGGTGCGCGCCTACTTTGTGATCATCGGTGTGGCTGTGGTCATCATCACGGCCAACATTTACAGCATGTACAACGGCTTGGGCGAGGCCCTGCGCCACGCCGCCTTCCAGGTGGGCTCCATCATTACCACCACAGGTTTTTCCAGCTGTGATTTTGACCTGTGGCCCACCCTCTCCAAGGAGATCCTTGTTATGCTGATGTTTGTGGGTGCCTGCGCAGGCAGCACCGGCGGCGGCATGAAGGTCAGCCGCCTCCTGCTGATGGGCAAGACTGTGGGCAAGGAGCTCAAGCAGGCCCTTCACCCGCAGGTGGTGGCCCCGGTCCGGATGGACGGCAAGGTGGTCAACCATGAGACCATCCGCGCCACCAATGTCTATGTGGCCGCCTACATCTTCATCTTTGCGGCATCCTTCTTCCTCATCAGTCTGGATGGCTTTGACATGGTGACCAACTTCACCGCCATTGCCGCCACGTTGAACAACATCGGCCCGGGCCTTGTCCAGGTGGGCCCCATGATGAACTTTGGCAGCTACTCCAACCCCGCCAAGCTGGTTATGATCTTTGACATGCTGGCGGGCCGTCTGGAGATCTTCCCCATACTGGTGTTCTTTATGCCGGACACCTGGCGGCGGTTCTGAGCAAAATAACAAAGCGGATGCGCTCCCACCGGAACGCATCCGCTTTTTGCTGTATCAGGATTCCTGCGGCTTTTTCCCCAAGAGCGCCACGCCGCTCAGCACGATGACCCCGCCCAGCAGGGCAAGGCCTGCACCGGCCTGCCCGAAGGCATCGCCGACAGCACCCACCAGAGGACTTGCGGGGATCATCAGCAGGCTGTAGGCCATGCCGTCCACGCTGATGAGGGTGGCCCGCTGGTCACTGGGGATGGCATCGTTCAGCTTCTGGCTCTCGTGGAGCAGATAGACCTCCAGCACACCCTGCACCAGCATCATGCCCAGGATGCCGCCCCAGGCAGGCGCAGCACCCACCAGCAGAGTGCCCACACCGCAGAGCAGGGCACAGGCTGTGTAGAGCCGCCGCATGGAGCGGCATCTCACCCGGCGGCCGATCTCGGTGCCCGCCACGCAGGCCAGACCGCCCAGCAGCAGGGGAAGGAAGAGCAGTTCCGTGGGCCAGCCCAGCTCAACGAGCCGCTGCTGCAAAAACATTTTGGTCAGGTAGCTGGGCACGCTGATGAGGGCGCTGGATGCGATAAGTTTCACCGCCATTGGGCAGGTGCGCAGGACATGCAGGCTGTCCCGCACCAGCTGGCGGAACTGTTCGGGCAGAGCGTGCAGCGGGTGCTTTTCCCGGCTGGCCTGCGACTCAGTGACGATGGGCTCCGCAAGCAGCATATTGGCAAGGGCGGAAGCACCCTCAAAAGCGGCGTTCAGCAGATAAAAGCCCGCGTAGCCGAGATACTGGTTCAGGATGCTGGCCATGGAGCCTATGGCGTTGGCCAGCATGGAGATCTGGGAGCCGTTGGCAGAGACCTGAATGTATTCCTCTTCGCAGCCCTCCTGCTTCAGGCTGTCGTAGAGCAGCGCCGTGGAGGTGCCGGAGAACATGGTCATGGCCAGCGCGTTCAGCCCCATGGCAAAGCAGATGGTGAACAGGTCTGACGCAAAGGCCATCAGCAGGCTTTGCAGGACCATGCACACGCCGCCGGACACGAGGGTCTTTTTCCGGCCCAGCAGGTCTGCCGCCATGCCGCTGGGTACTTCACACAGCAGGCTGACAACATGGAACACGCTCTCGGCCAGGCCGATCTCCCACAGGGAGAAGCCCCGGGCCGCCAGCAGGGCCACCCATACCGCATCCGTGATGCGCAGGCCGGAGAAGAGATCGGCAGTGTAAATGCAGGCAAGCTGCTTTTTCAAATTGAGCTTACGTTTATGGTTCATGGGGAACACCCTTTCTATTTGTCGTTGTGAAATTTCAAAATAGAAAGTGTACCCTTGCAAACGGAAGTTTGCTGTGACCAAACCCCTCCGTCAATGCTGACGCATTGCCACCTCCCCTAATAGTGGAGGCCTTGGCAATCCGTGCAGAATTTCCGGTTTCGCCAGAGGCTCCCCTACTAGGGGAGCTGACGAGCGAAGCGAGTCTGAGGGGTTCAGGCAAAACAAAAGCGCCCCACAGCAAAGCTGTGCGGCGCTGAAAATCATGCTCCACGTCTTGCTGAAAGGTTTCCTCGAGTTAGCTCCCCTACTAGAGGAGCTGGCTGCGCCAAAGCGCAGACTGAGAGGTTTTGTTTCCAATAAAAGGGTACACTTCGAGCCGGAACGTATTAAATCTGACCTTTTTTGAAAAAGATGCAGCCATTCCAACCCATCTGGGTGTACCCTCCTTTCAGTAAAACGTTACGCTTATAATACCATACTTTCGGCCACAACGCAAGCAAAACCGTAAAATTCAGGGGAAAAGTGCCGCCCCGGCTTGCAAACAGGCCCAAAGTGTGGTAAGATGATATCTGGTTATGAAACCTGAATATCTTGAAAACGCAGCGACGGAGAGAGTACGCATGCAGTTCCACAGCAAAGAGAGAAGCTTCACCGGCTGAAAGGGCTTCCGCGTGGGTGTGTGCCGAAGTTCGCTCCTGAGCGGCCTGCCCGAACGGCTTCTATTAGGGCAGGACGGCGCGCCCCGTTACGGCGTTTGAGAGCCGCCCTTCTTTGTGCAGGGCGGAAACCGGGTGGTACCGCGGAGCATTGGATTTGCAAAGGCTTCGTCCCTTTTGTCCGGCCAGAAATGGCCCGGCAGGGGACGGGGCCTTTTTTGCTGCCCCGCTTTGAAAACACGAACTGAGAAGGAGAGAATTTCCATGCAAGCAATGATCGACGAGCTGGCCAAACAGGCCGCAGAGAGCCTCGGTCAGGTCTCTTCCAAGGAGACGCTGGCCTCGTTCTGGCAGGAATATCTGAGCAAAAACGGCAAGATCCCCGCGCTGATGAAGAATCTGCGCTCTGTCGCACCCGAAGAGCGCCCCGCCATGGGCAAGATCATCAACGAGCTCAAGCAGAAGGTGCAGGCAGACTACGATGCCGCCGCTGCCAAGGTGAAGGAGGCCGAGCTGGCCGCCCGCAACGCCGCTGAGACCGTGGACATCACCCTGCCCGCCAAGACCCGCACGGTGGGTGGTCTGCACCCCCTGACGCTGGTCACCAACCAGATCATCGACGTGTTCTCCGGCATGGGCTTTGCCGTGGCTGACGCACCTGAGATCGAGGATGACGACCACAACTTCACCCGCCTGAACGTGCCTAAGGATCACCCTGCCCGCGACATGCAGGATACCTTCTACCTGTCCGACGAGTTCCTGCTCCGCACCCAGACCTCCGGCGGCCAGATCCGCACCATGGACAGCCAGAAGCCGCCCATCAAGGTGCTGATCCCCGGCCGTGTGTTCCGTTCCGATTCCGATGCCACCCACAGCCCCATGTTCCACCAGATGGAAGGCCTGGTCGTGGATAAGGGCATCACCCTGGGCGACCTGCAGGGCGCGCTGAACACCTTTGTGCAGAAGCTGTTCGGCAAGGACACCCGCACCCGCCTGCGTCCCTCTTACTTCCCCTTCACCGAGCCCAGTGTGGAGGTCGATGTCAGCTGCTTTGAGTGCGGCGGCAAGGGCTGCCCCCTGTGCAAGCACACCGGCTGGATCGAAGTTCTGGGCGGCGGTGTTGTCAACCGCAAGGTGCTGGAGAACTGCAACATTGACCCGGATGAGTATTCCGGTTTCGCCTTCGGCATTGGCATCGAGCGCATCGCCATGCTGAAGTACGGCATCAACAACATCGGCCTGATGTTCGAGAACAACCTGCAGTTCCTCAAGCAGTTCCATGAATAAGAGGGGAGAGAACAGACAATGAAAGTACCTTTCAGTTGGTTAAAAGAATTCGTTGATATCGACGTTACCGCTCAGGAGCTGGAGGAGAAGCTGTTCTCCTGCGGCTTTGAGGTGGAAGAGCTGATCCCGCTGGATGCAGGCATCAGCAAGGTGGTCGTTGGCAAGATCGTGGAGATGGAAAAGCAGGAAGGCACCCACCTGACCAAGTGTGTGGTGGACTGCGGTGACTACGGCCACGATATCCGCATCAGCACCGGTGCCGCCAATATGAAGCTGGGCGACTGTGTTCCCGCCGCTCTGGATGGCTCCACCCTGCCCGGCGGCATCAAGATCAAGGCCCGCAAGATGCAGGGCGTGGAGTCCAACGGTATGCTCTGCTCCGGCGAGGAGCTGGGCCTGAACGATGACCTGTTCCCGGGCTCTGAGGTCTATGGCCTGCTCATCCTGCCCGAGGATTCCGTTCCCGGCACCGACATCGCACCCGTTGTCGGTCTGGATGACTATATCTTCGATATCTCCATCACCGCAAACCGCCCGGACTGCCAGTCCGTGCTGGGCATTGCCCGCGAGGTCGCTGCCATTCTGGGCAAGCCCCTGCACATGCCCGCCATGGATTACAAGGCTGTCTGCGAGCCGGATGCTCCCATCACCGTCCAGGTGGAGGCCCCTGACCTGTGCCCCCGTTATATGGCGCACTACGTCCGCAACATCCGCATGGGCGAATCTCCCCGCTGGATGAAGCGCCATCTGGCCCTGTGCGGCCTGCGCTCCATCAGCAACGTGGTGGATATCACCAACCACACCCTGCTGGAAATGGGCCAGCCCATGCACGCCTTTGACCTGAACAAGGTCGCCGGCCGCACCATTGATGTGCGCCGTGCCCACGAGGGCGAGAAGATCGTGACCCTCGATGAAAAGGAGTTCACCCTGAACCCCAACAATCTGGTCATCTGCGATGCCGAGAAGCCTGTGGCTCTGGCCGGCATCATGGGTGGTGCCAACTCCGGCATGGATGAGAACACCACCAGCCTGCTGTTCGAGTGCGCTACCTTTGCCCGTGACTGCGTCCGCAAGACCAGCCGTGCCCTGGGCCAGAACAGTGATTCCTCTGCCCGCTATGAAAAGGGCGTGGACCGCAACTCTCCCGAGCTGGGCCTGGCCCGTGCCCTGCACCTGATCCAGGAGCTGGACTGTGGCGATATCACCACCCTCGAGTATGACCTGACCGATGGCCGCCCGCTGGAGCGCAAGCACATCGTGACCACCCCCGCCAAGATCTGCGGCGTGCTGGGCATCACTGTGCCCGAGCAGACCATGATCGATATCCTGCAGCGCCTGGAGTTTACTGTGGATGTGCAGGCCGATGGCAGCTGGGATGTGTCTGCTCCTCTCTACCGTGAGGATGTGGAGAGCTTCCCTGATCTGGCGGAGGAGGTCATCCGTGAGTACGGCTATGACCACATCAACCCCACCTTCCTGAACACTGCCTCTGTCACCAACGGCGGCCTGAACTATGCGCAGAAGCAGCAGCTCAAGACCAAGCGCCTGCTGGCTGCACAGGGCTTCTATGAGGCCTCCACCCTGGCCTTCTACTCCAACGCGGAGCTGGATATGCTGCACATCCCTGCAGAGGATGCCGCCCGCAAGGCCATCCGCATCCTGAACCCCATCAGCGAGAACCTGTCCATCATGCGCACCCTGCTGACCCCGTCCATGCTGAATGTCATCGTGGACAACCTCAAGAAGGGCAATGCCGAGGGCCGCCTGTTCGAGATGGCTCCCGTCTATCTGGCCAAGGAGCTGCCCATCAGTGAGCATCCCCATGAACGTCAGACCCTCTGCATCGGTGCCTTTGGCCCCGAGGAGGACTTCTTCACCGTCAAGGGTGCAATGGAGGCGCTGGCCGCAGGCTTTGACCTGACCTTCACCTACGAGCGCGAGACCACCCCGTGGCTCCACCCCGGCATCAGCGCCGCTGTCTACTGCAACGGCAAGCGTCTGGGCGTGTTCGGTAAGCTCTCCAATGAGATCAACGGCGAGCTGGAGATCGCAAAGGACCAGAAGGACAGCCAGAACATCTATCTGGGGGAGCTGGACTATGAGGCTCTGATGTCCTGTGTGGACGGTGAGCTGCGCTATAAGCCGCTGAGTCCCTACGCTGCCGTCAAGCGTGACCTGGCCCTTGTCTGCGAGGAAAAGGTCACCTGCGGCGAGATCGAGGACACCATCAAGAAGGCAAGCTCCCTCATCACCGAGGTCAAGCTGTTCGATATCTACCGCGGCGCAAACCTGGGCGAGGGCAAGAAGAGCATGGCCTTCTCCCTGACCCTGTCTGACCCCAGTGAGGAGATCTCCGCTGAGCAGGTCGAGCGCACCGTCAAGAAGGTGCTGGGCAACCTGAAGTTCAAGCTGGGCATTGAGATCCGATAAACGGTGATCTATACACAGCACTATGAGTCCCCTCTGGGCGGCATCCTGTTGGCCGCTGACGACACAGGCCTGACCGGTCTCTGGTTCGAGGGGCAGAAGTACTTTGCCCGCACCCTGGATGCGGTGCATCAGGAGCAGGAGACCGCTGTGCTCTCCGAGGCCAGACGCTGGCTGGATGTTTATTTCGGCGGGCAGGAGCCGGACTTTACCCCGCCGCTCCATCCCGCTGGCTCTGCCTTTCAGCAGGAGGTGTGGGCGCTGCTGCGCCGCGTCCCCTGCGGCCAGACCACGACCTATGGGGCACTGGCAAGACAGCTGGCTGCAGAGCGCGGCCTTTCCCGGATGTCTGCGCAGGCTGTGGGCGGGGCTGTCGGACACAATGTGATCTCTATCATCATTCCCTGCCACCGCGTTGTCGGAACAAACGGCAGCCTGACCGGATATGCAGGCGGCATCGACAAAAAGGCCGCGCTGCTGAGACTGGAAATGAAAATGACGCGGTAAGAAATACGGCAGCGGTAAGAAATACGGCAGCGGTAAGAAATACGGCAAACGAAAAAATCCGAACCTTTTCCCGATGGGAAGAGGTTCGGATTTTTCTTGTGTGGTGGAGGCGATGGGAGTCGAACCCATGTCCGAAAAGAGTTCAGCGTAGGT